>ENA-UOIW01000139-UOIW01000139.1-human-gut-metagenome-genome-assembly--contig:-P58-NODE-139-length-70898-cov-20.906441_pt1 | contig 70898 bp, 92 predicted proteins | sample MGYA00242334_ERZ723881 | MGnify/ENA metagenome assembly ERZ723881 | reverse complement strand
GATTATTAAATGGCACGCCCTACAGGATTCGAACCTGTGACCTACGGCTTAGAAGAAAGTAGAGCGTTAAATAACTCACTGTAATCACACATATTTACCGCGTTCGCATCCGGTTTTGTGTCGTTTCGTGTCGTTTGAATACATCCCTGTCTTTATCGTGCATTCCTGTCACGCCACAACTACGACACACCCGTCACGCGAATTCTCCCAGGATCAGGATTCCATCCGTTCCATCTCCTGAGATGCCAAAATCTGCGAGCAGCTATCCAGAACGCAAACTCGCCGATTTACCTCATCATCAGAACGGCGCATCATTAGCACGCTAGTTAATCATGTAATTTTCGGTGCGCACCACTCTTTCATGGTTAAACAGCTACGCTATCGCTTCGCACATCACAAATGACATGCGTCACAACGCCGGCGACAGTGACATCGTCCAGGGCCTCGCCTTCTATTGCTTCGCCATCTTCGGTTATCAGCGACCGCCCTCTCAGCGTGGCAAGTTCAGTCCCGCCGCCGTGCTGGATAAGAACCTGACTACCCTGCTTTGGCTTCAGGGAAATATCCAGCACAACATAACCGCTATCCCTTTCGAAAACGCGAGTGTTAGGCCCGACATTGCAGATCGAGTTAACGGACAGTCGCTGCTCGACGTAGTCCGTCGCGGGTGAAGGAAAGCCCATTAGATCACCCTCCCCATGTTGGCCATCATCCACAGTCTGTTTTCGCTATGGTCCGGCGTCTTATCGACAAAATACGTCTGCTCGCGAGCGATCCAGGAGTTCGCCTCCACCTCGGTAAAGTGAATGCCGCGCCGGCGAAGCGCAGTAACGAAGTCGCGGGTGTGAAGGTACTGGTATCCTTTGGCGTTGCGCAATACCGACTCGCGGAAAGCCGCGGCGATGTCTGACTGTCGAAGCATGATCTGCCCTCTGATGAATACTGTTTTTATATACAGTAGTTTCATTGGAAGATCTGATCAATACAGGTTACAGCTATCGATCAGACGCACCGACGCAACGCAATGATTTTAAGAGGCTGGCAGGTACTTATATAGCGTCTTCACATTCACTCCTATCACATCGGCTACCTGCTGACGAATTGCGCCGTTGTCCCGTACGGCGATTTGTCTCCTATAAATACCGCCTACACAGTGATTCCATTAAGATAAAAGACTTAAAAACATAGAGGCCGTCACGCAAAAAAAAACCAACAACATATTGATAAATAAATGAAATTATAATAATTATTGGGTTTAATTTGTAAATTTCTTTAGGTGCTGTTTATAATTTGAAACTTACTGCAACAAAGCGTATACTCCATGCATCCACTGCGAGCAGGGTTCATGAAATGCTTAAAATGAGATTTTTCGACATTTTGATAGCATCTATATTTCTGATAATTGCTTGTCCGTTTTTTATCATTCTATCTATTTTAATATGGACATCAGGATCAAAGCCATTTTTCAAGCATAAACGAGTTGGCCTCAACGGGAAGGAATTTTACTGTTTAAAATTCACATCAATGAAAGGCCTGAATGAAATAGAAGAAGCAGAACAAGAGCGAGTTATATTTGAACTGGATCATTTTGGCAAAGTCAATAATGATCCAAGAGTAACAAAAATAGGTAATTTCATCAGAAAGACAAGTATTGACGAAACCCCACAATTTTTTAATGTTCTAAAAGGAGATATGTCGCTGATTGGCCCCAGACCTATTACTAAGGCAGAGATGAAGATTTATGGTACAAAGATAAAGTCATACTTATCAGTCAAGCCCGGAATCACTGGATTATGGCAAATATCAGGGAGAAGCAATACAACATACTCTCGCAGAGTGGCAATTGATCATTATTACGCATTAAAAAGAACAAGAAGGATGAAAATAATGATAATGATGAAAACCGTATATGTCGTTTTATTTATGAAAGGGGCTCAATAGCAGCCCCAACGAAAACCATCACAAATAATAAAACATCATGAATTTATATTAATCTATAGCTTCAATCTCAATGGATACCGGATACTCGTCATTAATAACGTTTGGTTGTGTGCCATCCAGATGAATATCGAATCCCTGCTTATTTGTTTCGCTAAATGTATTATCAGGAAGATTTCCAGCATTAGTAATAAATACTGGCTCGAAGTTTTTATTTTCAGCAGTTGAGGTACTGGTTGCTAACCCTCCGCTTATAGTGGTTGTTGTCGTTACAGCTGGAACTGAGTCGGTGCGTGTAGTAATGCCAGCGTTCGCTCCGTTTGGAATATTTACGATATATTGCTGCTGAGAGGTGCTTGATAAATCACACCGGGTAGTAACTTTATATCTGTGCCATGGCGGCATTCCAACGACAGAGATAACTGAGTTCTGCCCTTTAAATAAAGTCCCCGTTAGTTTGCACTTCATTCCAGGCACGCTGATTATGCTTTCAGCCGGAAGAGTCGGGTGTGGGGTTGCCACACCGGCAACTGCCTCCGCAATGGCTAACCATGGACGGATTGTTAGCTGTGTAACCCCAGCAGTCAGGCCTAAACCTGCATTATGTTTATAGTTTTTGCAGTTTAGTTTTACATACCCAGTCAATCCAGCCTTTCTTACAAGGCGGCATGGTTGAGAGCTTGATGTAATTGGGTTTGCGGCAAAACCGTCATACCGGAAATCAGCAGATCCGTCAACGCACGCTTTATCAGCTGCATAAAGTGCCGTGCTGTTACCGCCGGCCTCCCACCACCCCATCATGTCGATATCGCAGTTATACAGATTATCTGCGCGTGAGCCGTCACCGACATAGATGCCATATGACGCCGCAGTGATTCCGTGCTGGAAGTCAAAGTTGGAAATGCTGGCACCGTAAAAAGACAGCGTCTGATCGTCAGTAGATGCAGGGTTTGAGTGGAACCAGATCCCACGCTGTGACGTCCTGACGACGACATTATCTACCCTGAAAAGCTCAGTCCACCCCTTGTCGTTGTATATATCTATTGCTGTTCCAGTCGTGTAATCTCGAATGACGGAATCAAAAATAGATCCGCAGGCGAAATCGGAAAACCGGACGAAAGCAGTAGCCAGCGCATTCCCCACTGCCGTGAAATTTTTAAGAATGACTCTATTAAACAGGCTCTGTGCCTGTGTTGCCCGCTTAAACGTCAGGGCGACATTCGCACCGGTATGGGTAATTACTGGAGTGCTACCCTTCGTTCCCATGCCAGGGCCTTCAATGATAAGCCCGTTTGTTGAGTTAATGAACTCCAGCCCACCAACTAACGTATACCCGGCAGGCCCCAGTGACGGGGTTGAGAAGTAACCAATGGAGTTCTTAATGCAATAGTTAATTGCACTGGTCCAGATGTCGTCAAGAGCAGCACCATCATAAAGACCGAACTCTGTCGCGCAGACTTTGCCAGGGTTTTTTGGGATGCGTTGCCAGTAGTACTCAGATTGACCTGTCGGCACGCATATATAACCACCATCATCCTCAGCTGAGCCTCGCCTTGAAATAAATTCTCCGCCACCAACGGGACCGTGAGACATTGCAGCCCAACCGACAGGATGGGCGCGCAATAAAATACTTTGACCTTCATATGAAGGAACAATAGAGCGCAGAGCAGTAAATGATGATACCTGCCCCACCAAAGCAAAGCCTTCGCCTGAACCCAGATTTTGGCGAAGCGTGTCACCATCCATCAGAACGAAGTGAGTAACGTCGTTAGCAAAGCTGGTTGCATCGGTTCCGGTGGTCGTAAAGCCGACGTCAGTAGCAGCATTCAGGCGGTAATACTGGTTGTTATAGCGGATGTACTGGTTACGTGCACTAAACTGAAATGGACCATCCTCATAGTCGCCAAGAAAAACGTAGCCGGAGGACAGAAGGAATTGCTCAAACCGATTAGCTCTGTCCAACTGCGCGGCATCGAACTGATTATTTCTTCCGGTGTTCGTCAGGCGCTTTACACCAAGACGATCGGTATAAAATTCACCTGTGCCAGTAACTTCTTCGTCAAGCTTCGCGCCTGCAAATACCGCATTACGTATATCGGTACTAGGCACCGGAGCCTGCGTCGGTGTCGGGAGTGGAACTTCTGCCATTGTGCTTGTCGCCCTATAAATGGCGCACGAAACCCTCAGAAGAAAATCCGAAGGAGTGCGCGAAGGTTAATATTGCTGCTGTGCGTTACGGGTAAATTGAGTCTGAATATTCGATCAGTGATAACGTCTGGGTGTCATCACCGTTGGGTTTGGCGCTATCGACGCGCCAGATTGTGGAGTTCAGTTCCGAGTCGGTAGCGATGAAATACCGGCTGGGGTTTTGCACATTTTTGCGGTCATAAATGTTCAGATCGAAAGTATCGGCCGCAGCCTGAAATGCTTTGGGCTTGCCGCTTACCGGAGAGGCCCGCCAGCGCCCGCGGTAATTGCCGAGGCTGTCGGTCATCACCACCCACATATCGCCGAGGGAAAAGTCGATACGCTCAGAGGTCGAGAACACATCCCCGGATCGCCCTGTGATGTATCCGGTCTGCTGCGCGTTGTCGTACATGTCCGGACACTGAACCACCGTGCCGCGCACCACCTGCGTCGACTCCAGCACTTTCACCGTCATAGTGAGGCGTGAGTAGAGAATTTTCCTCGCCTCAAGCCAGGCACGATCAGTCGCCTGAGTGGAGTTGCGGCAGCCGTCCAGGCTGATCTGCATCGCGTTAACAGTGGCATCCTCAACCTCAGTGATTCCGCTGCTGTCGATCTGCAGATAGATGTAAGCCTTCTTGTTCGTCAGCGGGTCGACGTAATCCAGCGCCACGCCGTCGTAACCACCTGGGAGAGACATTTGCCATGCCACTTTGTACTCGTCCCAGAACATGTTTGAGCGCGCAAAAACCGCATCCGGATTTGTCACCTTCTCATCACGCCAGAACGTCAGCACATCGCCGATGTTATTTCCGTCAACGCGGGCCACATTGGCGATCGTCGCTATGCGCTCACCAAGAGGCTGCTTCTCATCCGAGAAGGTGTAATCGAAGTACCCAAGCTGGGCATCCGGCAGCGAATCGGCAATGGCATACAGAGCAGCGACGTCAATACTGGCCACGTCCTGCTTACCGACAACCACCCATTCGTGAAGGATGGCGTCGGCAAACGAGCGACTCGGCCGCAGCGTATAATCGACCGCGCCGGTAGTCCGGTCGTAGCTGATGGTATGCCGCTGCGCCAGCATGTTGTACTTCTGCTCACGGTTGCTGTTGCTGTCATTCGAGCCTTTGATAGTGATGCGGGCAATCGTGTCTTCCGGATACACGACGTTTTCGCGCACGTTCACTGCGTGGATCGCCATCAGCGTCACGACGTTGGCGTCATTGCTGTTGTCGAGGCGCTCGATGGTCACCGCATAGCGCCCCGCCCCGGCAGACGGAACGAACTTATGCGTTGTGCGGAAATACCGGGTCGTCACCTGGAAGTCGTTATCGAAGAAATAATCGTGCTGCTCGGATGTCCCCGGCACCTGATTGTTGTCGTCATCGACCTGCCAGAACTTGATCCGGTATTGCGTTGTGCCGGCCGTCGTGCCGAGCTGAACCAGCACATGCACCCATACCTGCGTCGAGACGATCGGCGACACTGACGGCCCGATAACAAGGGGGGTCTGGTCATTCAGCGTGAACAGAGTCGAGTTGATAACCGCATTGCCCGGCAGAGACGTAATCTCTCCGGAGAGTTCGCCGATATAGAACGTCGTGTAAGAAAGCGTGTCGTCACCGATAAAGCTCTCCGAGGAGATGATATTCCCGGCGCCGGTGACGTTTCGTGTGACGCTTGTGCCGCCGTCGTTCCAGGTGGCATTGATGACGAATGACACGGGATGAGGTACCGCCAGCGCAGCAAAATAGCTGAAGTTGTCATCGTTCGACAGCACAACAGCCTTTAGCTGATTACTCTCGATCGCCACCGATGTCGGCGCCGTCGTGGTCGCTGTCTGGGCCGGGAAGTCCTGGCTTTCGTTCAGGCCGGGGACTGTCTCGTTATCGACGTCATCGAACTGGTACCCCACCTCAATCGTGCCGATCACGTCACCCGGGTTATAAATCGCAGAACTGGCTCCCGCCAGGCTGCCGAGATTCGATTCCGAGTAGCGGATCGATGAGATGGTGTACCGGCCGTAACCGACTTCAAACCACTCCGTGAGTTGCTTGTTATTGTCTACGAACTCGAACAGTGCTTCCTGAATCAGGTCAGGAAAGACGCGGCACTGGCCGTAAATATTCGGGCGCCCCTTGTAGAGTCGCGCGCGGTTCGTCTGGCCGGTCAGGTCATTATTGGGGGATTCGCCTGTCGCCACCGATACTGACGCGCTGGGCTTATTTGACAGGCCGAACACCTTCAGCGCGCCAGAGAGGATTTTCGTAACCGGACGCAATATCGTGGTGATGAGCTTTCCCACCCCGCCCTCTGGCTGGTCGAAAACAGCCACGACGTCACCAGATCGCAGTGGCCGGCTGATATCGTAATCGTCAGGCAGCGCTAGGCCATTCAGTTTCACGATAACATCGCGGTGCAGCTGCAGGGAATCCAGCAGACTCACCAGTGTGGTGCCGGCATCTACCGTCCCCCGCTGCAGCGGCGCTCCGGGCAGCCTCTGTAACTCATATCGAACCATGGATCAGGTACTCCACGCGGCTGTAAACTTTCAGTAATGCCAGCGGGCTATCGCAGCGCACGAAACCAAATTCCCCGCGGGCATGCAGGCACTTAACCGGGCTGATCATCACACCGATATGCGCCGGCACTTCGCCGCGGTAAAAAACGGCGATGCAGCCGGTTGCCGCTACCGGCACGCACCGCCAGTGCGCGTGCTCCTGTTCGTAGCAGGTGATGAAATCCGCGCCCGATTCGTAGCCGGCGATGTGATGCAGCTCCAGGCCGAGCACATGCCGGTAATAGAGAACCACCAGGCCCCAGCAGTCCATCTGCTCAAAACTGCAGGCGCGATTAGCCCAGGGCTTGCCGTTAACAAGCCCGATAAAGTCGCTCTGTGTCATACGGTGATTAGCCCGGGATAGTCTTTCGTGGTGTAAATGATGGAGTTGGCCAGCGTCAGCGGGTTAGTCTTTCCGGCGGTCACGGTGACGTTGCTGGCATCGGCTGAAATGTCGTTCACGTAAAGCGTCCAATCTTTCAGGGATGTAGTGTCACCGATCGCATTCCACTGCTGATACAGGCACTTTATCGGCGTCATGCGCGCCGCCCCGCGCCAGCTTTTCAGTGTCTGCCGGACATGCTCCGTCGCGGCGACAAAGGTTATCGTCATGGATATCACTGCCGTTCCGTCCTGCGCCGGTTCTGTTACGCTGAACCGCGCAGGCTCGAATGAGTTGCCGCCAAACGTCGCCGGGCGAAAAAGGTTATTGACCACCCGGTAATAACCGAAAGCCGGATGGTAAAACTCCACCGTCTGTTTGATGTCGCTCGCCGGCCGGCGCTCCTTCCACTCTCTCAAAGTCGGCATTAGTCAGCCCTCGGCATCACTTCGGTTATCAGGTAATCCAGCCAGTATCCATAGCCAGGCTGGGCCTCAACAATCCAGTCGTCGTAGTCCTCGGTAATGTCCTCGATACCGTTGCTTATGACCGTTGCGGTCCAGGTGACAATGTTGCCGTTTTTGCTGGTCTGCACCGGCATATCGACGAAATGCAGCGTCTGCTGCTGAACGCCCTGCGTATCACCCAGGTCGATCGGCATCTGGAACCAGTTACGCCCGCGGTCGCAGTAGGTCGGCGATCGCAGCCATGACTTAAACCGCTCGGCTTGAGCAATCGTGAATATCCACTGCAGCGTCCAGGTTGCTTTCAGGTCCGTGGTAATCGGCGTAATTATCAGGGGACCAACTGCCGTCTGCGTCGTCTGCCAGGCTGTATCCTGCGTCATGTTCTGATCGGCGCGCTGGGGAAGCGGCAGGAACGGAGGGTATTGAACTGTTGCCACGTTTCCTCCGGGCATTAAAAAACCCGCCGGAGCGGGTTTGGTTTAGTAAGCACCTTGCGCTTTACGACTTAATCCAAATGTCTGCTGCATCTGAGAGGATACCGGGCCGCCTCTTTCCATGTCGGTGATCAGTAAGTCCACCACCGCACTACCGTCCTGCATGTAGCCGTTGGCACTCTGTACGGTGGCGCCGGTAGACTGGTTGATGACGTTCACCTGCACGCTGATCCCTCCTCCTGACTGCATATCCTTATTGCTGATGACCTTCCCGTTATCGCCAGGGATCATGTACTGCTTGCCGGTGCTGGCCTGGTAAATCTCTGGCTTGCCTTTCTCGCCGATCTGGTACAGGCCGCCGGCTGAGACCGGTCCGCCATTGTAGCGAGCGCCGGCAAGCGCAAGCCCACTGGCAAGCCCAACTGTCGAACTGATACCAGCTGCAGCCGGACCAGCGTTAGCACCGAACGAGGCGAGCGATGCCATCGCGGCCGCCGGAGCCCAGGCTGATGCGGTAGTTGCCGCCAGCCCGACTGATGTCGCCACCGATGCAGCGCCAAGCGTCTGACCGAGGATGTAGTTTTTCAGCGCTTCGATGCCCACCTGGACAATGCTGTTGATCACGCTGTTCAAGATGGTGTTGCCGAGCGACCGCATCGCCTCCTGCGCTGACATTGTGCCGGTTAGCAGGCCGGTGATTGCATTGGAGGCATTCCCGCTAAAGGCATCCACCGCACTCGTCAGCATGTTATAACCGAGGCTCTGCTGGCTGAGGATTTCCCATTGAGCTGCGATCCGCTGCTGCTCATACTGCCGGTCAGCGGCATTTTTCAGCGCTAATGCATTCTCATGGGCGAGAACTCCTTGTTGCTCGAACTGCTGAATCAGCGCCAGCTCCTGCGCGTGCTGGTTGGCCAACTGCTGCACCGGGTCAACTTCGGCAAGTGCCTGCTGGGTGGGGTTAACCACCTGCTGCGAGCGTATTTTGGCAAGGTTGGCCTGATGCTGCTGCTCCATCTGCTCAGTGGCTGCGTTGTACTCCTGCAGATCAATCTTCCCGGCGTTCAGCGCCGCTTTCAGGTTCTGCATGGATTCAGCGTAGGATTTATTCTCAGCCTGTTCCGGAATGGCATTAAGCGCCTCTGTTACCCCCTTCGCCGCTGCGGCTGCATCCCATGCGGCTGCTGCGTATTTGCCTGCTTCCTGGATTTGAGCCTGAGTAGCTGATTTACCGAGAGACTGCTGCGCACGCAATATCGCCTGCTCACGGCTCAATTCCTGAGTTGAGTCCGCTGCAAGCTCAGACTGCTGGCGAAGGTTTTCGAGTTTTTGGGCAATAGAATCTGCGGTAGACGCCGACTGCTTCCCGGCTTTGTCGCTTTCCTTCCTCGCCTCCGTAACCCGATAGGTTTCGGCGTATTCGTCCTGCAGCGCTTTTATTCGCTTCGGATCGGTCACCCCAGCATCAGCTGCATCATATTGGGCCTGAAGCCTGGCTCGCGCCTCACCCTCAAGTTTGGCCAATGCAAGACGGCGCTCAGAGTTTTGAACCAGCTTCTTGGTTGCGGCGTCATCACCTTTGGTCGGCGGCGCATTAAACTGGTTGCTTCCGGCGTCCTTCTGAGCCTTTGCTCGAATGTGGGCTATTTCCCCCTCGATCTGCTTCAGCTGCACTGCTGCCTGCGCCCTTCTGGACTGAAAAACTGAGTCAGTTTCATACCATCTCTGGCCGTCTTTCAGCTCATTGTTCAGATCCTGCTGGAGTTTGATCAGCTTCGGCATTCTTGAAGAATCGCCGACATTGTTGTTGTAGTAATTGAGGTTATCCGCGACGCTCTGCATTAATCCTGCAAGGGTCGTGGTCAGGCCTATTGCCTGGTTCAGGTCGTTAATAGCATTTTTGAAGGCCACATCGAGGCTGTTCTTTGCGCGATCAATGCTGACCGGCATTTTTTCAAATTCAGCGTTAACTGACCTGGATTGGCTTTGAATAGCATTGAGTGCATCTTGTGCAGTAAGTTTTCCCTCTAGCATTCTTTTACGCAGATCGCCGATTGAAATCCCTAAGCCAGCTGCTATTTGCCTTGCCAGTTCTGGCATCTGCTCAATTACTGAGTTGAATTCTTCCGCTTGTATAACGCCTTTCGCCATCGATTGGCCAAACTGGCGCAAAGCGTTACTCATCTCTTCAGCAGATGACCCTCCTATCGTCCCAATCTTTTGAAGAGTGGCTGTCAAAGATAGAACTTGAGCATTGGTTGCCCCTGTTTCCTTGAGAGAGGTTGTTAAAGATTCCCATAATTTTTCCGTCTCATAAAGCCCGCTTCCTGTTTGTGATGCAATAGCAGATAAAGAGGCTAAAGTATCTTTAGCTGCATCAATACTGGGGCTTAACCTAGCTATCCTCGCCTGTAGCGTAACCATCTCGTCGCCGATGGCGATAAGCTTCTTCGCTGCATCAATGGTGAAAGCTGCTGCAATGGCAACGCCAACCTTGTTTAAAGCACCTTCAAACCGCCCGGCAGATCGTGACGATTGCTCAAACTTAGAATCCATCTGATCAAGGCGCTTATTAACCTGCTGCTGGGCTTCGATAAGTCTGGCGACATTCATCTCTACTTCGTAAACGATATTGCCAACCTGTTCAGCGCTTGCCATGTTTCCTCCGGGCATAAAAAAACCCGCCGAAGCGGGTTTGCTTTATTTTTAGAAAATTATATCTTGCCTTGAAGTTTGTATTGTAAATATTTTAACTTTGATGAGAATCCAGAATTAATTTTATTACCTACTGATTCGATAGTAACGTCAACGGAAGGCAATGCATTACCATCAATTATCACAGACTCAAGAGAGGCCCAATCCTCACTGAAAATATTGTATTCACATTTACCCAAACCTTTTAGTTGTACTCCAAAAGCATTGCTTGCCTGAAAATCCACAAATATATCGGCGTTTTTAAGCGTAAAAAGCCCGTTTCTCACCCCATCGCGCAAAGACTCAACCTGAAGGCTTTCAATCTTTTTGTTAAGTTCTTCTCCTGACAGCTGCTTAGAGCTGATAAGGGCCTTTTCCATCGAGTAGGAGGACGGTGATTTCATTCTCGATTTGATTATTGAGCTACATGCTTCTGTCATTGCTGCGTTTTGAGCATACCGAGTCGGTACCAATGCGATTGCGGCAACAATGCCACCCATTACAACTAACAAACCGAAAACAATAAGCTTCTTCATATCCCTATCCCCATCAGTAAATGATGCGGCAATCCTATCAGGTATGCGGGGGAACGACAAAACCCTCCGAAAAAGGTTTGATTTTTAAGTGTTATTGTTCTATTGGGCTACGTAATCATGTTCTGCAACAATATCATTACGGTAGTCGGATAGAATCCTCAATGCGAAGGCTGTTTCATTCAATTGGGCGTCCCCCATTGCTGCAAGTACTGTAAGTTTGACCAACTCGAATGAAGCATTTAGCTCATACCCGTTTCCCAATAAGAAAATGCTGGCAGCTTGGAATGCGGTTCGCTTATTTGCATCGTTAAATGCGTGAGCCTTGGCGATAGCAATCAGATACATAGCAGCAAAATCAAAGATATCTTTGCATCCTTCATACTCAGCCAAAGTTTCAATTCGGAACAAAGCCCCACCAAGCTTATCTTCATCAGGAGGTCCACTCATAGGTAGGGTAGAGCGCTGAATTTCGATAACCTGTTCAGTGGTCAGAAACGCAATCTCATCCATTACTTATCTTCCAGAGCTTTGATAATTTTGGCGTGCTTCTTCTTGGTCCGCTTAAGAGCGTCCTCAAAAGCATGGGTCGATAAAGTACCAGCAATTACCGAGCCAACTACCGGAACGATTTTTGTGAAGTCATCGTCACACTCACGATACTTTATCTCTTTGGACATAGTAGAATCGACAAGGTGACAGCAAGCATTCTTCGCACGCCATCCATTTAAGACAGTATCGGGTTTTCCTCGCTGCGTAACGACAACTGTTTCCCCATCCCGGATTGCATCCAAAATGTCAGAAAGCTCTGCTCGCATCTGGGTATAGCTGATTTTGCGCATACATCACCTCATCTCTTGTACATGTACAAGTTAGCATATGGCGATCAGAATTTATAGTAGATGAGGAAATTGAAACCCCGCTGGAGCGAGGTTTGGTTTTCGAAGCACTAATTAGTGCTTAGATTTATTCTCAGATAGTTAGGCTACATCTGCGCCATGGATCAGGTGGCGCAATGCCTTTACACCTTCTGCATTGTAGCGGAACGCCTCAACCTGCTTATCTGAGTGTCTCGACTTATCCAGAAAGAACTTGCCGTACTGCTCTGTTTTCAGATTGTGTTTATTAGCCACGCGACCGATCTTGTTCGCTGTGCAACCAAGCTGCGCCGCCACTTCACCCGCCGTAGAGTAATGCTCTTCAATCGCTGGCAGTGGCACAACTTCGTGACCGAGAAGCGGGTTAACAAGGGTGGCAACGATCACCTGGTTAGCCGATTCACCAAGCCGAGGGAACATTGACATCAACTCCCGAGCCGATGCGATGTTTTTCTCCAGCGCCTGAGCTTTCAGTTGCTCTGCTTTGGCAAGCCGATATTCAGTAAGCCCTGAGGTACTTTTGGTCGGCACCTGGATAGCCTGCATGTCTTCCAGCTTATCAACCAAAGAGCGGCGAACAGCCTTAGATTCGCGTGCTGCCACGCGCAGTGCCTGCTTGATGGACATTTCAGCGATTTCAATTTCAGCGCCGTTTTTATGACCTACAAAAATTTTGTAGGTCTCCCCCTCTAATTCATCGTGAATGCGCTCGATAAACACATTGTTGCGAACCGGTTTCTCGCCGCATTGCTTGCGGGCCTGGTTGACCATTTCAAGCAGTGACTGGCTGTCAATAGTTTTATCAGTGACAATTGAACCTACATTTGCTACATTCTTAGAAGTCATTCGACATTCCTTATGTGGTAGTAAGGGTGTGACATAAGCCGCCAGCTGTAACTGGCGGTTTTTCTTTTTGCATCATTGCAACATCTCCTGACGCAGGTGTGGTAATACCCTGCTCCAGTTATCATCCTTCCATGGGTGAAATTCGATATGCGCTGTCTCGCGCTTGATTACTTCTCTTGCCTTGTTAATCGATCTCGGATACTCCTGACCGATCGAATGAAAGTGTCCTGCCTGGCGATGCTCTGCCACTCTCAGTAAAGGTGTGACGCTATTGCAGGCTTTGAGCATGACGTCGCTGGCCCGCCATAACCATGCCAGAGAGCAAAGATCTTCGTCACTGAACTGCTTCGCAATCGGCGAATGCGCCACTTCCCGATCCAGAATATCCAGCACCCAGCGGCGGAACTCTTTGGCCTTTGGCGTGCGAGCAAACATCGCTACAAGATGGGCGCCACGCAGAGAAAAAACGCGCGCTTCCTGCTTTCCTGAAGGGGTGGTCAGTTTGACCACCCCTGTCATTTGTGCTGTAAATTCATCAGCATGGCGTGAGTAGATGCGCTGCACGGCTTTATCGTCAGCGTACTCCAGAGCCTGACCAACCTCAGCAGCCGTAAGCCAGACCTGACCGCCCATTTCCATATATGAAAAATTGGTATTGTGGAAACTTAGCTCTTTGTTCTGTACAATATTCATGTCGATATTTCCTTTCCGGGATTTGTTCGATAAGGAGCCCTGACTATCGCAAGTAGTTAGGGCTTCGTCGTTTTTACTGACCATTCATGCGCTCCTCACGCAGGCTTTTTGCCAAACGCTGCACAATTGCAGAGTTAATCGATATCCCATCCATTTCAGCCATACGGCGGATCTCTTCCTTCATTCCTTCTGGCAAACGCAATTGGAAGCTAGAGCTTTTTCTTTCTGTATATAAAGTATCCATATCAATCCTCATCAATCATGTCACCGTGACATGATATCACTGTGACTCAATTTACGGATAATGTCAATGTGATAGCATCAAGAAAAATTTGAGGTGCTTATGTCAGATAAACCAGTCCGTGAATACGATAAATTCATGCTCCGTTTCCCAGATGGCATGCGCGATGCCATAGCCGAACGCGCCAAGGCTAACGGCAGATCAATGAATTCGGAGATCGTCAGTATTCTCGAGGAAAGATTGTATTGTGGTGATGGCGATCTCGATGATATGGACGTCAATGAAATGCTGGAAGTCATAAAAATGCAGCGTGATCTTTTGAAGAAATACAGTGAATTAGTTGAAAGAGGCTCTAAAACCCTTCAGGAGATCTCAGAAACTCTTAAGAACAACAAAAAGTCCACCTGAATGTTAAAGAGCGACCGGAAAGGCCATTAAACCGCCTGCTGCCGCTACTGTAAACATTTCATTTTCTATCAATTACTTAAGTACGATTACTCACGATTAGATACGATGAATCATGAGTAGATATGGTGAGTTCGAGGTATTTTGTGGGCATCAATTAAATAGCACTAATTGCAAAAAAGCCCACCTGAGTGGGCTGTCTTTTAAGCTATTCAGCCCTTGCAAGCTCAATGGCTTTGATGTTTATGTCAACCTTCTTTTGAGCATATGAGCCGTGATACTTTAGCGCGCCCGCGTTGTATGCAAGAGCCGCCTGTATTGGGCAGTCGAACATACCTAAACGTATGTTTTTCTTATTGTGCGCAACAACTGCCATCCATTTAGCTTCCCGTGACGCCCAAAAGACACCGATAAAACCAGAGCTATTGTTTTTTTGCATGCCAACATTAGACATGTTTTGGCTTCTGTTGACACACCGTAGGTTTTCTATGCGGTTGTCACACTTATTGCCATTAATATGATCCACATCGCCTTCAGGCCATAACCCATGATGCATGCACCATATAACCCTATGGCAGAGGTGATGCTTCTTGTTCACACGGACATATAAATATCGTCAGTTCAACGAGCTGGACGCCTCCTTTCCGGTAAACCTGCCATTAAATCGGTTCATAGCGACTTCGCTAGTGAAATGATGGATTGGACGGCGTCTCCAGGAAAGCAATCCTGTATCAGGAGCATAATCAAAGCATTCTAAAAGATAGCGCTGACTTAAATGGTCATTCATTCTAAACCTCGTAGCAGGTTCCGTAGATGGCAGGTGCGCCAGAGCGGTCTACGTTCCGCCTTTTCGGGAGCTACCCTAGACGCTTGTTCATTTTACCAGCTTCTTCAGCCGCAAGCATTGCATTCCAACGTTTATCATCCTCACTCATTACGGAGTCAAACTCCTCTCTGGTGAAGCCCTTTTGGTTTGGATATTTAGCATTCAGAAGTAAGCTGAATTCTGTCATCGTGAGGTTCTCGGCCTCTTCCCGGCTTATGCCGAAATGGTTGCGGGCCGCCATGATGTAGTCGGCTGCGCGGAATTCTGCGGTTGTCTCATTCGTTTCGTAACGCTGCAGCTTACGCACCTTCGCTTTGCCGATAATGCCGTGCATCATCAGGTTTTGCGCGACGATGACCATGCTTTCTGGCGGCATGCTGCCCGGGCGCCACACGAAGCCACGCTTGCGTGATTTCCCCGGCTTCATCCAACCAACCAGATCGCCGATATCATCGTCACAACATGCTGTCAGTACCGTGTGAGCAGCCATGATCGCTTTGCGTGACAGGAGCCCGCTTTGCATAAACCGCAGGACGCAATCAGGAAGGCGGCTGTACTCATCGCGGATATAAGCCTCGGCTGCGCGCTGCGCGAATGATGTCGTCTCGTCGTTGCACAGGTCATAGAACGCCTGAACAATCTCCTCGGGCTCACCGATTCGCGCCATGTTGCGAAACGACGGCCGGAAAAAGAATTCCCGGTCACCGGTACCGATAACGCATTCGCCTAATTCTTTAATCGGGGTCATAGTCGCTCCATAAACAGTATCAAGGGCGCAGAACGCCCTTTGTACTATTCACGAAATGGCTTGGTGGTTAACTGATAGTGACCGTGCAGGATGCAGACGTGATCTTGACTGGTGTCGCGGAAGAATCGGTAACTTCACAGGTATAGGCCCCGGCATCACCGGAAACAGCGCTGGCCTTGTTGAAGGTCGCCGTTGTTTGCCCGCTTACAACCGTGCCGTCTTTCTTCCAGACGTAGGTGTAAGGCGAAGTGCCACCCTCAACCACGACCGACATATTCAGCGCCGATCCGGCCGTCACGCTCTTGGTCGTCGGCAGGTTGGTGGTGAACGCCAGCGCCGGCGGAGCGACCTCAAATACCACGGAGTCTGCATCAGCAACTTTCCACTCCCCAGAGAAGGTCGAAATATCCGAGGTGCCGAAATCACCAGACCAGGATGTGGTGTTGAAGTAGCCCATGATATAAGTGCCAGCGTCTTCACCAGTGAAGTCGAAGCGAACCCATACTGTCGGCTGACGGCCGGCCTGCACTTCATCGAAAATATATTTCGAGATGGCAATAGCGCCGACTTCCGTCGTCTTGTCCTTCTTGCGGAATTCACCTTCTCCGGAGATGGTGAAGTCCATATTGTTGACCAGGTTCTCAACCAGCCCCTTTGTATCGTCAGCCTCAGAGGAGACGGTATTCATGGAGTAGTCGAAGCCCTTGGTGGTCATGGCGCCGAGTCGCTTCCATTCGGAAAGCGCAGGAACCGTATCAGCACAGCCAAAAGCCATGCGGAGCACGGCCACCTTACCAATCAGCTTGCCGGTGTCATTAGCGCAGCCTTGCATGTATGCCTCTCAATTAAAAAAGGCCGCCATATGGCAGCCTGATGGGTGATTCTGACGATTATTCGCCGTATGTGCAGGAGACGAGCAGCCGGGTTACTAACCGGCCCTCTTCGGTGGGGATCGGCGCCGGTACATTACCGACAAGCCGCAGCGCGCCAACGCAATCATCGGCGCCGGATTGCGCGCCGATATACTCGACAATGGCGTTTACCGCGGCGTCAGCAGCATCGGGATTGGCCTTCGAGGAGATCACATCAACCATCACATACCAGTCTCCGCCGCGGTCGTACTCAATATTGGTACCGCCTGAAGGCCGGAACACGATGAACTGGTCCGTGTCTTTCCCGGTGTCGCGCCATTGCCGCCACTGGACCTTAAACCCCGCGGTAAGCCCCTCAGCCACAAACAGGTCTTTGAGGCGCATATACATCGGAGGGGTCATAGCGAAAGCTCCTTCTTCACCACCGCGTCAATCTGGCTGCGGGTATCTTCGAAGCCCTTCGTTAAGAACTCCTTACGGGCCGTTGCTCGCGTGAAGTTCTGTTTCACTGCCGGGTCGTGAACATAAACCGCGTAGTTGGCTGAATAACCAACGCGCCCGGTTACCCTGGTGCCGTTAGCCATGATTTCGCGGAACTGGCTGTTGATAAGCGTCGACGTATCGATCGGGGTGTAAAGCGCAGCCTGCGCACTGCCAATAAGCATCGCAGACTGGATTGCTCGCACGACTTTACGCCCCTGGACGTCTTTGATGATGCGATCGAGGTTGGCCTTCGCCTGGCGGATGCCGCGAACTTTAGCGCCCATAATCAGACTCCTGTCAAAATCGCATAGTCATCTGCCAGTCGCTCGAACGTGTCGGCGTAGCGGATTACCTGCCGTATCTCGTCGGCATCATCTGGAGGGGCTGCGGCTGCAGATGCACCAATGAGGATATAGTCACCATCCCGCGCCTCAGCGTATTCACTCCATATCGTGTTTTTAACCACGATTTCCCGGCCGAGGTCACCGATTTTTGCAGAGAGACCACCCTGGTAGTCGCAGAGGATAGCGATCGGCGCTTCCCACCCGTACGGCTGACCTCCGCCGTCGGTATCACTACCGTCAGCATCGCGTATGCGCCGCCAGATTGTCGCCGTCGCGGTGTATGACCAATTAGCTACCGAAGACATCAGTCATCCCTCCATCGCAGCACAGCGGCGCCTGTGGCGCGTATTCGGTCGCAGTTGATGAACCACTCACCGTCGCTTTTCACGTACGCCGTCGTTTGTTGGCCGGTATCGGTGATCACCCACACCCGGGTAAACGTCCGCGGCAGCCGTTGCTGAACTGAAATCCAGGCCATCACTTACTCCCGCACATGCAACCGCCTCGACCTATCCAGATCCCAGCGAATGCCGGCGAGGCGGTAGGGTCTGCAGGAATCAGAGCGCTGGCGCATCCGTATTTATCCAGACTGCGCAGCAGGTTTACGGATGCCTTCCATCTGTCTGAAAATGACTGATAACGGAATGAGCGGGATGCTCCGCTTGGCGCCGTCTGGCTGGAAATGTATTTATCCCCACTCCCGAGCCCCATCAGCGCTAGGAGGTAGAGCTGAATAAGCAAGGCTGTCGATGTCGGGTAATGTGCATCAAGGCAGTCCTGAATGCTGTTCGCCTCATCAACGAACGCCTGGAGTACAAAGTCAGGGATGGCAATCCCCTGACCTTCCAGATACTCCTTCGCTTGGTCGAGAGTTACCATTATCGGCTCCGTGAGAATGAAGCCCTGTTTTCACAGGGCATAAAAAAACCGCCTTAGCGGCGGCTGTTATTCAGCAGGGAAAAGCTTTTCAAGTTCGCCATCCGGCAACAGCTCACCAAGCTTTTCAGCCCCCAGGTTTCCTTTAAACTCGATGCCTAATTCCGTCAGGCGGGCCTGAATAATCTCTTTTCGAGATTTTGTATCAGTGCCTGCTTCTGGTGTTGCCGGAGAGAGTTCCCCACCTGCTTCGCCGCGCATGAGACGAACGTTTGACTTCAGGGCCGGATGAAGATTTTCAAGTTCAACAACCTGCCCCAGCGCTACGCCATTCCACGGGCGCACCACTTCGTATTTAGCCATGCTGTTTCCTTACGCCAGGTTCGCGCCGTAGACAACGCCAGACAGGCCCTGATCGTCTGCAGTGATTTGCAGACCTTCAGCAGACATGATCTGGAAGTTGTAGTTAACGTTTGGCAGCGGGCGAGGTAGTGCAATAACGCCCTGAGCCATACCAACAAGCGGAGAAATCACATCGCGACGGCGGACGTAAGCAATGAACTCATTACCGGACAGAGCGAACGTTGGGCGGATTTCTTTAACTGGCGCGAACGGCAGAACCGCCTGCAGAACATTGCCACTAATCACACCGTTCACTACGTACGGTTTTGCCAAGTTAGCCCAGATCTCATCAGATACCCACATTACGTCATAGGAAGAAACCTTGTTGGCACGTGCCGTTGTTCCGAAAGCGCCCTTTCCGAAGAACTCAATGATCTGCTCAGTAGTGGCGGTAGTCAGATCGATGTTTACGCCACCTGCGCCAGAGCCAAGGTTAATTTTCTTGGTGTTGCGGTGGTTTTTCATACCCTGGGCAGGATAACCCTGCACCTGAATATTGGCATCACCTGAAAGGTAATAAGCAACACGGCGCTTGTTTACTTTTTTGAGTTTCGCCATTTGCGAGTCGAGCACCAGATCTACACCAACCGAATTAAGACCTGCTGCGTGACGCCAGTTAACCCCATAGCCGGCGGTAAACACCGGAATAGGGTCGCCATCACTAGCATAGTCGGTGTGGTCAAAGGAGAACGGAGCCTGACCGTCGATGCTCACAGAAACATCATCAGCAATATCGCCTACTACGTTATATAGCTTCGCCGTCTTGCCAACTGAAAGTACGGTCTGGACGCCCATCAGGTCATTGATGATTTCCATACCATCTTCCTGATCGCGTAGCTGCAGGATCTGGTTATCAATCTCAGCCCAGAAATCACGAGAAAAACCTCCAACAGCGTTACATGCCAACATTTCTGGCGTCATGTGCGCGCGGTTGACAGCAATCATAGCGTCATGTTGCGCGTTCCACATGTTGCGGTTAGCCCACAACTCATTCCAGTGAGCGCCAAGGCGAGCATTAGTCGCCAGTGTCTCTTTAGAAAAGTACATATGCGTTTGTCCTTTTGTTACGCGCCAGCTGCGGCGACAGTGCCAACGCGCATGCGCACGCGAATGAAATCGGTAGTGCTGGCCGCGATGGTGTATTCATCCTGGCTGTATCCGATCACTGAATCAGTGTCATCGGTTGCCAGGGTAAACTGACCAGCCGTCCCAAGTTTGATAGGGCTGTCTTTCTTATACGCACCAGGCAGGCAGCGTAACGCCAGCTCACGTCCCTCTTCGACATAGTTGCCGACCGCGGAATCACCGGCAGGAATTGCTTCGGTGATAGTCAGTCCTTGGTGGTAGCCGACATCGATAATGTACAGGCGGCCAGTTAGTGCGGTTGCCTGAGCAAATTTATCAGAGGAGTTGATGGTGGCCGCGGTGCCAGGAAGAAGATCGGCAGCCGTGGTGCGGGTTTCGGTCTTGTAAAGAGACAGACCGTCGATATTAACGCGACGATAACGTGCCATTATTCCGGCTCCTTATTTAAAGTATTCAGATGCGGCAGGCGCGCCAGTTTCTTTCGGCTGCTGAGCATTGTTGGTTCCCAACGGAGCGGCTTCACCGATGGTTTTAAACATCGCATCCAGCGCTTCTCCAGACAGCGCATTGGCGACGATATCGCCGTGGACTTTCGCAACTGCTTCACGCTTGGTTTTTTCTTCAGCGCGGGAGTTGGCTGTCAGGGTTTCTGCCAGTTGCTGCTGATTGGCCTGCAGCGCATCAACCTTTTCTACAAGGGGCTTAATAGCCGCATCGGTATTAGTCGCAACAGCCTGGCCGATCATGCTGCCGATTTGTTCCAGTTCTTCTTTGGTTAAAGGCATGTCGCCCTCCGTTTTGTGGTTTGGTGCAGGCTGTTCCTGCGGTGTGAATAGAGCTTTGAGTTTGTTAGTGACGACAGCCACCCACGACTCCTGTCGTGCAACTGCGGTGCCGGTATCGTCGAAGGTGATAATCCCGCCTTCTGACTTGTAGCCAAACACCTCAGCATTGCCGCCGTTACGGATGATTACCGCTTGCGAGTCAGTGAAGTCAGCCACCCAGGCGTATTCGTCCTGGCCGGCCGCAAACTTAGCTTTGGCAGCTCTATCGAGGCGCTGCTCGCGCTCCCGGTAAGATTCTCCGATCAGCGCGCCAGAATTGGCTTTTAACGGCTTCGCCATGTCAGCGTTAACCATCAGGCCAACACCTTGCTCAGGGGTGGCCGCTCCGACCTCATGCAGAAGAATCGCGTCATGGTCCATGCTGTGGATTTTTGCCACCCAATCAGCGCCTGTTGCGCGCTGCTGCTCATTTGGTTCAAGCTGGTCGAGGAATGCCGCCACACTGGTGTGAATGGGTGGGACGTCTTCACCGCGCTCGATAGCCGCGACACGCTCAAGCAATTCTTTACCGCCTTCCGACTCGCCAGCGCGTGCCACATCGACCCACTTTTCGAGATAGATACGGTTACCGGACTTCTTAACATTGCGGTTCCACGCACCGATATGGCCGGCATTGATACCCTCCGGTGAGAAGGCAGATACAAACTGACCGTTAACCTGCGGATGTCCCAGCGGCGCCAGGGTGCCTTCAAGCCCCTGATAATGGGCGTCGATTTCTTCCTGCGTGTACAGACCGCCATTCATGACGACATTGGCCGGCAGCGTGTAACTCGGCAGCACCAGATGTTCACGACCGTTGTATGTTTCGCGCCGGATAGACTGGCTGTTCACCTTGGTGGTGATATTGACCTGCATAGGCATAGTTATTTCTCCGCCCAGGCGTAACCCCGCGCCTGCATCGTTTTGTATTCCTGTTTAAGTTTGGTGATGGTGTCCGGATAAATCGGCTTGCCCTCTTCATCGACTAACACTGACTGCTGAGTACACTTGCAGTTAATGCTGTTGGCATCCTTGCTGTACCAGTCACGGACCTCTTCATTTGTGTAGAGGTGTGCGTGACGCACGGCGTGGGTATGCCTGGTTGTCGGCGAGAGTGCAGAGATGTGAACCAGTAAAGTTTTCAGGCCGTATAGGTCGTTGGCCTCCTGATCTTCATCCCACTTAGCCCGGCGTAGCGCGGTAGTGACTTCGGTGCGGGCTATACGGTTCGCCCGGCGCTTCTCGATGCCAGTCTGATCTGTGAGGTTGCGAGCAATGTCTCGGGGATTAAGGCCGCGCCCTACGCCATCAGTCAGCACTCGCGCCATGTCGCGCTTAACGTCAGCAGTAAGGCCCTTCATTTCCTCAAAAACACGGGCATGCACCAACGCCATTCGTTGCTGGTATGGGTCGCTTGCAAGGATGGATGCCAGGGACTCACGTCCGGCGGCGTACACCGGCGACTGCTGACTAAGGTTGTAGAATGACTGTCCAGTGCCTTTCTCTGACGCCAAATCGACATACTCATAAAACCACAGGTCGTACTCGTTACCATCCAGAAGCACCTGATCAACCAGATAACTGGCATCATTCAGGATGATGGAGAGTATCGTTGGGTTTAGCTGGTATTCGTATCTGGCGTTTACTGCGAGAGAGGAAGGTATTTTGTCGAGTGCTGCTTTGTACGCTTTGCCAATCTTATTCATCCGCCTGGCGAAGTCTTTCATCGCCCGGCGTTCCAGCGCATCAACTCCGGTCGGGTCCTGATAGTTACGCGGTAGAATCGGTGGCTTCGTCTTCTTCGCTGCCATCCTCTTCTCCTAACGGTATTTCACCATCGTTTTCATAACCAGCGGCGGTACGAATTTCTTCGCGACTGAATGCCGGTTCTTCACCGCTTCCCATCATGGCCTGGTTTATCTCGCCCATAGTCTTAGCGTTGGTGAGCTTCTCGGTACCGGTCTGCTCGTTCAGGTCATCCCATACAACCGCTTTCTGACTGACGGCGTCGATGATTTGCAGGTCAATAAGCTTGTCGCAGAAGTCCTCAATCTCGAATGACAGATCTCCACGGCGTGACTGGCAACGCGAGTTGAAATATTTCTGGTCTTCAGTGCTGGAACGCTCGGCCTGTTGGTTGCCCACTAAGATGCGCGTGGGGATATCCACCCCGGCAGCGGCGGTCTGAAGGTTTACGTTGTATGTTGCCGTCGGGTCTGCTACCGAAGTCACCAGAGGGGTAACTGATGCGCCCTGTGTAGTCATCAGCACATCATTGCCACGGTTAATCTCACCCGCGACTTCGTTGAACTTGTCCTGCAACTCAGTGACAGTGACGCCGTAAAGCGAGGCAAGATTGTTGAAGTCGATTTCCTTTTCGAAATTGACGTTGAGTTGCCGCGCAGCGTTCTTCAGGAATGACTCGCCCGATCCGCCCTCTACTTTCTCCAGACTCACAAATGCGTTATATGCTGGCTCAAGGAACCCAATTGCATCGTCTGAGTAATCGCCCAGGATGAAAATGCGATCGGGGTGGATATTGACGCGGCGGCTTGAACCATTCGGCAACCGTTCCGCGTACTGCCACATCTTGGGCTGGCCGTATGTCTTCGAGTTCAGGCCGGTATCCCACTCGCTAACCGTGAGCGATCCGGCCCACGCCACGGATATTTTCTGAAGTCCTCGGCCTTTGGTTACAGGAAGGTTCCAGTCCTTTTCATCGCGGACATGAAGGATGATGCCTGCATATCGACCTACAAGACGACGGCGATCTGCCTCTGCGAATGAGCGCCAAAACCGATTGGTGAATACCTGTTTTGACTTGCGCTCCCAGGCGGTTTCGTCTTCGCTCTCATCGGCATCATCACCCTCGATGATTTCCGGGTTTGTCTGCCAGCACTTGCCCACCAGTTTCTCAACAGCACCGTGAGCGATACCACCGCGCCGATACCGCGCGTAAAGGTTTTCGTAGGTGACCTGCTCAGGGAAACCATACTCGCACCATGCTGAATGGCGCTTATTGTCCAGTCCCATCGTCGGTGCCATCAGTCCCATACGGGCACGCGCCATCCGCGCATCGTTCAACGCATGGTTGACGGCGAGTGTTAATTTGTCAGTCATGGTTTGTCCGTTCGTGGGATTTAGGCAATAAAAAAGGCCGCCGTAGCGACCTTTTCGTGAACTTTTAATTTACTGTGTATTAAGCAAGTAATCGGAAATATTTTCCGCTAACAGCCCATATTTCTGAGCAGTAGGTATGAGAGTGCCATCCGCTAACGTTGAGACTTTTTTAGTCAAAATGTAATCCCTCACATACTGCTGGTGTATCAGAACTCCCGGGTTTTCTGCAATTACCTTTTCTAACGCTAGGTAGAATAGCCTTGCCTCACTGGGATGAGATTTATACCAGGTGTTTCTCTCAAGCCAAGCATCGAAATGATGAAGCCCAGAAATCATATCGTTATCCTTCTCAGTTATGAGGGATATTCAATATAACCTGTGGATTTTTATGTTCAAGCTATCGACCTTGTAGGCGCTTAGGAATCATCATGCCCATTGGCTGCGCGCCTCCGAGCTCAGTAAGTGCGTATACCATCGCGTCGAGACGGTCAGGCGACTTCTTGGCAGTTGCTGGCACATACTCCATCAGCTGATTTTCCAGCGTGTAAAGGTTGCCATGGTGTGCCACACGCCCCTGTTCGTAGAGCGCCGATATCGGCTCCGCGCGCGCATACTTTCCTTTACTAGCATGCACACGAATGATGCGCCCCTTAAACCCGGCGTTACGCAGCGTTTCTTCCGCCATATCGCCGCCCTGGTTGGTCTCGATAACGATCGCATCAGCGCCGTGTTCCTCATATGCCCACATTGCCTTTTTGGCCCAGCCTGCAGGAGAGAATTTTCCACTGTAATCTCCGTCAACGGTGTACTGCTTCTTATCACCCGCACCGTATGCACTAGCAACCACGATTCCCGACTCGTCGCTTTCGTCGCTGTTGGTTGCCTGCGGGTCAATCGCAACGACAGTGCGTACCTTGTCGTGATGAATTTGCAGATCACGTGCTGCGCTGATCATCACCTCTGTCCACAGCGCGCCCTCAGCATTAAACCGTCGAGGCTTCTGCATATACTGGGCTTCGGCAGTGCGCCGGTGAGAAAATAGCGATACGCGGTGCGATTCGTTATGTTTGAAAGGCCAGAGCCAGCCATCAGGCAGGCCGTGGTCAATCGGTATAGCGTGTGTGTTTTCTGGGTACTGCGCAGCGTATGGCTGACTATTGTCGATAATCACCGGCAGATTCAGGTGATGCCATTTCTCACCACTCCCACCACGCAACAGATAGCCGCTCAGATCGTGGTAGTGGATTCGTTGCATGATGACAATCATTGGCGTCGTCTCGATCGCCAGTCGTGATTTGATTGTCTCGTTGAAACGGTTGTTGACTCCGTCTCGGACGGTCTCAGAGTAAGCGTCATCCGGCTTAACTGGGTCATCGATAATCAGAGCGCCCTGCCACCCAGGCTCCATGTGTCCTGCGCGGAACCCGGTAACCTGCCCTGCCGCTGAAGATGCGTAAACGCCACCGCCGTGCTCGGTCCACCACATCGCCTTGCTGTCTGCGTCATCGCGCAGCGCCATTGGCCACATGGACTGGTACGCCTGCGACTTAATCATGCCGCGAGCGGTTGAGGAGTTCAGCAGCGCCAGGTTGTGCGAATAGGACAGGTGCATGAAGCGTGCCCGGCAATTCAGCGCCAGACCGCGCCCCATCATATTGATGGTTGCAAGTTCCGTTTTCGTGTAACCAGGAGGGATGTTGATAATCAGGCGCTGAATCTCACCTTCAATGACGCGGTCCAGTGTTTTCTGAATCACCTTGTGGTGAGGCGCAACTATCATCTTGCCGCCGGTGCGCTGCTTGAAGAAATAGCGAGCGTAGTAAAGCCCGTCCTCCTCACATTCCACCTTTCTGGCAAACGCCTTTTGCTCAGCAGTCGTCATCCTCCATCATCTCCTGCCGTGCGGACTTGTATTCCTCTTTGCTCATGGTGATCGTCTGAATGGCGCCACCATTTGGGCCGGAATGTTCAAACTTGTGCTTATTGGTGTAGGCGTCACCCATTTCTTTGGCGGCCTGCTCGATAAGCTGCGAGGTCATGCCGTAGTTCTTCATCTTTTCAGCATTGGTCGCCATTCGGTCGAGAACGCGCAGCCGATACGCTTTATTTGCGATCGGGATGTCGGCGATCTCATTCTGGAATCGTTTGCGAGTGGCGTTGAACAGGTCAATCCACTTCTGGCTCAACTTGGCCGCCATTGCGTTGCCGGGAGTATATTGCGACACCTGCTGCCGCGAGACATCGATGCCATATTCAGCCTTTACAAGCTCAATGATTTTTGTCGGGCTTTCGAAACAGGCCAGCGACTGAACGATGAAGGCTTTAACCTCTGTCGATAATGCTGCCATCGGTTACCTCCATGACAATCCAAATAAAGCCTATGCCAGTTTCAGCATGCACGTCCCACACGCTCTGGCAACATCGATTTGCGCAACCTCCGCCGGCCTGTTCGCCGCATCAACCATTTCCTGCACGTCTTTGCTGGCGCCGTAACGCCGTACAACTCCGACGAACTCCTCGACGTCATGGCCGCGAAGTTTGAGCACCGGCATTCCGGTCTCTTTGTTGAACTTCGGCGCGCCATAGTCATCGGTAGCCTGGGCGATGTGGTAAAGCTCATGCTCAACCAGAGCGCAGAACTCCAGATCGTTGCATTGCTCGCAGTAGTCAGCAGCCAGGGTGATGATGAACTTCGGTATGCGACCGAACCATTCAAGCATCTGCTGCTCCATGCGGGACTTCTGCCAGCCTCCGGCACGCATAATTACCTGCTCACACTGACCCAGCACAATGCGCCCGCTTTTAGCGAATGAGCCAGAGGCCCACATAAACGCGACATCAGCATCGACCAAGTGCGCATGGTCAGGGTTATGGATTCGGCCGTCTTCGGTGAGGATGTTCTGATTTACCCATTCGCCAATTTCGGGAGCAGGGATAAGCCGGGTGTAAGGCAACCAGTTCTCACCAGTGAAATTGACAGGGGGATATGGCCTAATCACTGTGCTATCAGCCATATTAGCCTCCAATAACACGCTAAAATATAACCAGTATCTCAGGCATCGTTTTTGCGTGGTGTATACTATCTTGACAGCATTTTATTAAATCAAGCCCTAGATAACCGCACAGCAGGAGGCTTTAAATGACTGATGAATATAAAAAGAAAATTGGGATTCCAGATAACCATACTCTCGAGGAAGTATCTTCCACCTGGAAGGGGCCACGAAGAGGTCAAGATACTGATGAATATCTTCTACGTGAGCTCGACGAAAATGGAGAAGTAGTTGCTCACTATGAAGTATATGACTCAACTTCAACTTACCCGCCGTTTGGTCGTTCGATTACATACAAAAAAGTCTAAGCATCATCTTAGATGATTAGAGCCTCATGACCGCTTCCTTTAAGCTATTAGTGAGGCTATAAAACTACAGCCCCCTTTTCATCTCCGCCTGTCTTATATCAGCCTTATCCCTGTTGCACTGCCCCAGCGCTGATAGCAGTCCTACGCCAAAACACAGGTGTACTCCTCCGCAATATGGTCCGGGTTGCGAAATGATTAAACATATTTAGATACACGATGTATTGTTTAGTCATTAGCTGTTCATTCAGCGCCCCGTTTACTTTTGGATATCCTCTTCGGGGTTTTTTATCACGCCGACCTTGCCATGCAGGAACGACAATGTAGCCCCGCTACTGACTCACTGCACGGTAGTAGGCCTGCCAACGGTATTTATCTAACCGCAGTTGGCGCAGGCATTGAGCGGTTTCGACGTCTGACTGCAGGTCTTCGTCGGTGTCCTTCCCTGCGTCACTTGCTTTGCACGGAGGGCTCATCAAATCCGGGGATGGCGTTGGCAGCGTCGATAGCTCGCTGGCGCAGCTGCACAGCATCATCGTCAAACCGGCACACAGTACGATTCGGAGACTGGACATATTTCACCACGTCGCGGGTTATGGTTCGGTAGATGACCTTGCCCTCTTCTGTAGCGGCAGCGGCCTTTTGCTCAACTGGCTGGATAGTCTTTTCGGCTTTCTCTTTTTTCTTCGCCGCGAGGGCGTTGACATGGTCAGCGTGAGAATTCCAGCCAGACCGCCATGAGAAAATGCAGGAAAGCAGCAGAATAACTACAGCGCTGATAATGGCGGTTAACCGGCTCATTTCTGGCCCCACTCGCAGACTTCACGCTCAATCTCGCGCCTGGTGATCAGCCCCTTCCACTGCTTGCCACCTGCATAAGTCCAGCGCTGCAGTTCCTTGCACGCGCCAGGTACATCTCCAGCATTCAGTTTCTTCAACAACGTGGAGCTGGCGAAAGCGCCAGAGCCAACGTTGTAGGTGAATGAGTAAAGCGCGGCGCGGGTGGGATCAGGAATGCGAACTTTGATGAGCGGGTCAATGGCGCTTGCCACCTTCCGCAGATCAGCCTTCAGCAGGTTGTCGCATTCTCTGTCGGTGTAGCGGTGGCCGCGGCGAATATCGGCGCCAGTGTGACCATCACAAACAGTCCAGACGCCGACAACATCCTGATAGGCGTAATAACGCCTTCCTTCCAGGCCGTCAGCATTACCAAGCATGACGGAAGCAATGGCTATGGCGCCACCACCGCCGGCGATCACGCCAATCAGTTTTTTCCTCATTGATGGCGTCATGTTCACCCCTGTGTATCACTTGCGATCCGCTTCAAAGCCTCGGTAACCACTTCGGCTGAAGCCGGACGGTCACCTCCAGGCTTTGTGGAGACATCAGCCAGATAACTGGCCAACAGCTGCGTGCGCTTTTTCTCTTCATCAAGTCGCTCTCGCTCTTCCTTGCGCTTTGCGTAATAAGTCTTGATTGTGAAGAAGGCAGAGATCAGGGCGCCAATGATGAAGACATAATCCTGCAGACTCAGGACGGAAAAGATACCAAGCAAGGCTGACCACCAGTAAGGCAGATTGTGACCATCGGTTGGGTTCATACGTTGCATCTCTCACCTCCGATAATGTTCGGGGTGCTATCTGTAGTCAGTAAAAGATTCAGGGCCGTCGGGCTGATTTACCAACAAAGCGTCGAGGGTGATTCCCGCGACCCTGAAAATAAAAAAGCCTGCGGTTAGGCAGGCAATAAGCATGAGGGTAATAGCAATGTCGGTGATGACCGAAAATACCCTAGCTGGGTCTGGCGGCCTGTGACGCTGTTGCAGCAACGCCCCTGATAAGTTGGGGTATGAACCCGTTATCAGGTCAGGCCATTATCTGGTGCACCATTCAGGACTCGAACCTGAAACCGATAGCTTAGAAGGCTATTGCTCTCTCCGGTTGAGCTAATGGCGCTAATTTGGCGGGACAGGAAGGATTCGAACCTTCGACCATTCGGTTAACAGCCGAACGCACAACCGCTGTGCTTCTGACCCTGAAATGAAAAAGGCCGCGAAATAGCGCAGCCCTTAATGCTTTATGGTTTTGCCTGAATTAGGCGAAAAAAAGCCCGCTCAGAGGGGCGGGCAGAAGGTAGGAAATACTGATTCTTCAACGGTTCGAGGCGCACCTAATAGTCCGAGCTACCGATTTACCAGGAGAGCGCTCGTTTTCCGTTACTACCTTTTAAACATAGCTGGAGAAGCCGAAACGGCAACCCCACTACCAAATAGCTTATGTAGCATTGCATTATGGTGCCGGGTGCCTCCCGGTGAGCATGTCCCAGTCGACATGGCCCGCGCTGCATTTACAGATCACTGTAAGTGACTGGTCGCCCCTCCGCATAGGGGGATTCACCACACGAATAGATTAACAACATGTTAATTTTCTGGTCAATAAGATATAAGCAAATGATGACATGCAGTTTTCTTATTGCTGAGTAACTTCAATCTGGTTCAGGGGTCTGCGCGTGTAGGGCTTTAACGTGTCGTGCGGCACGTCTCTACCCAAGAGCCCTGACCGGATCGAAGGCATAAAAAAGCCCCGCACAATGGCGAGGCTCGGTGTTCTGATAGGTCAAACGCAAATACGGCAACCTACACTAAATATATTGCTCATTTGTTCATTGAAATGCAAGCGCGTTATGACTATTTTTTGCAATTTTCCTCACGCTTTCGCGATCGTTAAACGCATTTTGCAGCGGCTGGTACAGGCAGAAGAGCGCCGCGTTGATAATCTGCTTAACTTCCCGGCGGATGGTTGAAATGCTCGGGTGCTTATACTGGTTTCCGGCGCGGGTCTTCATCAGGCGAGGTTTGCTCACAGCATGCTGCCATGAAGCGATCCTTATCTCGCTTGAGTTACAGACGTAATAGGCAAAAATAACCTTCCATGCGTTCTCATCTACGTTTTTCAGGTAGTGTCGGATTACGGCATCAATCAGCAACCCATCATCATCGCTGCATACAGGCCTTGATGGTGCTTGCGGCTCAACGGTGGCCATGAACTTGGCGATCATATTTATCATCGCCTTGTCTATCTCCCCTGTCTGGCACCATGCGCCCCAAAGCTGGAGCCACTGATCTATCCACTGGTGCTGTTCGTTGGTTAATTCCAGTTTCATGCTGTCTCTCCCAGGGTCTGATAGATGCGAACGAGATTTCTCAGTATGCGGTAGTCAACCAGTACGGTTCCGCGGCTACGCAAGAGGCGGAGCTTTTGCCAGCGGTCGCGGATGCGTTCGATAACGTCGTGGTTCATGCGACCTCCCGCTGTTTCAGTGCTTTGAGCTTGGCGCGGTACTCATCGCGGATACGAATAAAGTCTTCCCGGCGGTAGTTGGTCATTTCGTGGGGTCCGTTAAGCCAGTCGACATACTCCTGTCCGTAACGAGCGACCAGGCCAGCTTCGTATTGCTGAGCAACCGTCGACTCTTTGGCGGTGTACTTACCGGCCCCGGCATTGCACGATTTGCACTGCTTATGAGCGTTGCGCTCTTCAAAACGCAACTCAGGGTAAGCGCCGACCGTTTTGAAGTGGCCGCAGTCCCACTGGCCGCCATGCAGATCAGGCGGGCTGGTCTCGCCGCAACTGATGCATGGCAAAGCAGCATCACGAGCGCGGATGTAGGCGTTGAATGCCTTCTGAGCCTGGGCTTTGTAGTAACCGTTAGGTCTGAGTTCAGCCAATCTTGCTTTACGGCGCTGGCGCCCCTCCTTCTCGGATTCACGCTGGCGCTTCACCGCCCTGGCCTTCGCCGCTTCCCGGGCTTTTGCTGTCTGTTTTTTGCCGATCGCGGTGGCGCATTCAAAACTGCATACCACCTGCCCCTCCCGGGCAGGATGGAACCATTCGCGGCAGTGGACGCATTTACGGCGTGCTGGTTTACGCATGTGGCCTCCTTGCTCTCAGGCGTAGCCACTTCTTATCGACCAGGCGGGCGGTGTAGTCTTTCAGGGTCGGGATGTCGGAAGGCTTAACTTCGACCTTGCGCTTGCGGCGCGCCGGAACGCGGAAGATGCCGCGCTCCATTACTTTGGCGAGAAGACATTGCATACCCATCACCCCGCAAAGCTCAGCAGCTGACTGGCGGCATTTTCAGCCTCAGCTGGCGAGTGGAACTTGCGACGCAGAATGTAGTTCCAGAGCACATTCAGCACTGATTTGTAGACGCCGTTGAACTGGCTGTCGTCCATGCTGGCGAAGGAGATCGACTTTGCGACGCGGCGACGGCTGCCGTCAGGCATCTGGTATTCGTCGTAAAAGCCAGCCTGAATGGTTGCCCACTCGCGGAAGGATTCGAAGTGTTTCAGCAGCGCCATATCGCGGGAACGAGAAATGCCGACCGAGGAGAGATACATCTCGGAGGCGTTCTGGAGCGCAGCGCGCTGATCGAGGTCTGATGAAAGGAAGTCGATAAACCCGGATATGAGGGTGCGCTCAGCGGGCTCAATGAGACCACCGGAAGGCGTCCAGTAGTGATACCCGAGGGTCAGAAGTTTGAAGAACTTCTTGTGGAATGCGTAATTCCGGGGCTTCCGGAACTCACCGCAAAGCAGTTGCCCTACCGGAATAAGTTGCAGGTATTCGCTGGTTCCCGGCTCTGCGGGAATCAGTACGTTTTGATAACTCTTCTCAAATTGCAGTGTTTGCGCCATGTGTCCCCACTTGGCGCCGGATAATCGTGTCAGTTGCTCAGGCTGACGAGGTAATTATCGCCCTTCCCGGGGATAAAAGCAAAATGAGCATATACGAGAAATTGGCTATTTCTTGGCGTTCTGCTCTGCCATTTCGAGATAGCGCGGATCGGATGCTCGGGGTAACTGGATGCTCTGCTCACGGTAGTAGCGGACGCGTTCCATGAAATACTCGCGCAGGTGTTCTGGCTGCTCTCTGGCTACCGCTTCGGCAACAACCGGCATATTCAAGCGCTCTTTGTACGCGACGCCGGACGCTGCCAGGTCGACGTTGACCTTGTCCTGCTCGTCTTTTGACTTTGATGCGATGTTGAAATCAGACATAGAAAATATCCTTTCCATGAGCGTGGCTTTGTTTACAAGCCGTAGCCATTCAAACATGAGAAATCATTTATTCAGATCTTGAATCTGCAAGATCAGCATCTGTGGCAACCATCAAGTTGAAAAAAGCGACAATATCTTCCCATTGCTCGTAAATATTAGCTTCAACAGACGAAACCCCTGTCCCTTTAAAGAAAGCTCCAGGCGCATTTTGGTGGTTCAACTCTTCAAATAGCTCCATATTAATTTGATTTATAAAATATTCTTTTAATTCTTCCCTTTCCTTGTTATCACTGTACTCACTATAATCCTGTATGATTTTCATCGCCTGTCGCAGGCTTCTGACAATGTTTGCTCCATCATGAAATGTCCAATCAGAACCTTGCTTCCCTTTAGCATATCCGTTAGCCCTCTCTGCGCAGTTCTTTAATGACTCATAAGCATTCATTCTGCTTTGCAGTTGAAGAGATTTAGCTGCTGTCTGTCTACTTAAGAATGCTGCATACGCCGCAGCCAAGCCACCAAATGCCGTAACTGCTGCAATAACCAGGTTCCAGTCGGTACTAGTAAATTCCCAATTCATAATTACTCCAAAAACTCCCTTCAGTTTGTGAAGGGAGTATACATCACTACACGGCTTTGCGTTCTGCGGGGGATTTAGGCATCAACTTACCTCCCGCTCAATGTCAGGAATCACTGCTTTAACGGCTTCGCGGACCTCTTTCATTGAACGATCAAACCAGTTTACCGAGGTTGTATAACCGTCGAACTTCGCGCCTTTGGCATTAATTTTTGCTACCGTAATATCTCTGGCCGCATTAATCATCGCTACGGCTACAGCTTCAGGGATTTGGTTACTCACCTTTCACCTCCAGACGCCAGACGGCCTGACCAATGCGGCTCTCGTGGGGACATTTGGATACCAGCCCCTCTTTCGCCAGTTCGATAAGCTCTTTGCGGAGGTCGGCGATCCTCCACTCTACCCCGGGGAATTTACGCTCCATCGCGCAGCGGATATTCCAGGTAGCAATGCGATAGGGGTAATGGCCGTGCGCCCATTTTTCCTGCTGTGCTGCACCCTCGATCAACACCTGCATGATTTTGCTTTTGACGTCACTCACCTTTCACCTCCTGCGGGGCGGCTGCGAGTATGGCGGCGCGACAAAAATTATACCCAGCAATGAAACTTTCAATAGATCCTCTACCGCCTTCCCAGTGTTTTACGGCAATACCTGCTGTCATTTCCTTCGGCACTCCCGGGGCTGCCTGCGGGGCGGCTGCCAATGTGGAGTCGATGATATGCTGGCGCATCCAGTTAGCCCCACGCGCAAACACGTCTACTGGGTCTCCATAGTAATATCCTATTTCATATGCCTGCCCTGATGTCATCTCATCAGGAATGACCAGAGAGTTGCCGCCTTGCGCTGGATTGACGCTGTTTTGCGCCGGACAGCAATCGGATTGCGCCGGAGAGTTTCCAGCCTGCAGCATGGCGGCGCGGCAGGCGTTCCAGCCCATTTTGTACGCCTGGCCGATAGTTGTTACTGCATCTTCGCTCTCCAGAGCAGAAATAGCCTCCCGAACGCTGATGGACTTCGGCACTACCGGAGTTGGCTGCGCGGCATATACAGGCATGGTGCAAGCCTTGTTGAAGTCCCTTCTTGCCAGGATATGCGGATAACCGGCATCAAAGTCTGATTTGCTGATGTACGCCACCGGCTCGCTGTCCAGTGCGGCCAGCGCCATGCGCGCCAATTCTTCAATTTCAGCGTGAGACGGCGGCAGTGTCATTGCACGATGAAAGTTAGCGATTAGCTCAATGCGCTCTCTGGTTAATTTGCTGGTCATTGGTTGGCTCCTTCAATGGTCTGGAATCCAGCAGCAGTTAGCTCTACACGGTCCCGAACAGGGTTGAGGTAAACGGTCTTGATAAGACCTTTTGACTTCAAACGCCTCGCGACAGCCGAGCATAATGTGTCGGTGGATTCCCACCAGTAGCGATCGAATCGACCACGGAGCATCACTTGACCTTCGCTAATAGCACGAAGAGTATTGAGCTGATAATCGGTTAATTTCGTCATCACTCAGCCTCCACCTTGATGCCAGCGGCGGTTAGCATTGCCAGCACATCATCAAACTTGAGATATTCCCCTTCATCGTCGCTGTGCACATACCAGTCATCCCAACCATCAGCGCCTGGCTGAAGTCGTTGTGGCAGCTTCACGGTGACGGTGCGGGACTCCAGCTCGGCGATGCGCTGGCGCAGTGCTGCGATCTCCATCTCTGCAGCATCGGCATAATGGACGTTTTCATGCTCCAGCGGCGGCAGGTCCGGGGTTTTCACACCAAACAGCGCCGCCAATGCGCGATAGTTCTGCTCGCTGTGATAGCGACCTTTGCAGCGAACCAGTTTTTCGGCTGCTGCGTTGATGGCCTGCGCCTTCTCCAGCGCCTCTACCAGCGCTAGGATGTTGCCTGGGCATGCCGTAATCAGGTATTCGTTAAGCGCGGAGATTCGAGCATCGAAAGACATTATCGGAGCCTCCCCTGCATGTTTTGCTTTCTCTGCCGCCGCTTTAAGGTTCTGCGCCAGTTCGGTGATATCTGTCATGCTGCACGCTCCGCCTTCTGCTTGTTGTATACGGCCCAGCTAAGGGCATCGAGTTTGCGCTGACCGGCTTTGTCGAAGAGGTGAATGCCGTTTTGGCAGGCATGATCGGCCTTCACTTGCTCTTCCAGTTGAGCCAGTTGCTCATAGGTGAGCGTTGCCAGTTTCAGGCGGTTCCAGCCGAAGTTAGGGATACGGTTGCTCATTCTGATGCTCCCTCACGCAGAGAGTCTGCCAGCCACTGCAAATTCATGATCTGCACGCCGATATTGCTGAACTTCTTCTCCAGGTGAGCGATAGCCCTCTCAACCCCGCGCGCCTCGGCTTCGGCTACGATGCGATCGGTGGCGGGGGTTTTTAGCCCATCGCGCAGTTTTACGTATGCGCTCAGCATGGCCAACTCAGGCACGTCGTCAGCTTTCGAATGATAAGTATCAAGCGCTTCCATCATCAGCTTACTGAACGGTGCCGGCGCTAATTTTTTCAGCGCCACATTCTCCGCAGCCAGCTGATTAAACGCTTTCGCCAGCTTCAGGAACTTCTGCTCTCTGATTGACAGCTCGCCTGCGCTCTCCAGGGAGGCGATGAGCTCGTTTACTGTTGAGATGTTCATTTTCTTACCCCCGCCAGGCACTGGTTAAAAAGGGTGGTCATTGGGTTTACTCCGCCAGGACGCTGGCGATACTGAACAGACGGATCGCTTTCGGTTACGGCTGTCGTGTCGATCAGGGTGTAGCGGTAGCTCCTGCACTCACCCTCACGCTTAACCTGGCCGTCACGGTGCATCTGCCACAGGGAGGAATTGACCACTGAAGAGTCAAGCCCGGTACCGCGGCGGATATCCTGAAAGCTGCAGCCAGGATGCTGGCCGATGAAGTTAATAACGGCTTGTTTGCCAGAGTTCTTTTTCATCAGAATCCACCCCGCTTAGTTGGTTTTTCCTCTTTCTCGCGCCGGCGCTGACTGGCAGCTTCCTGATCGCAGTCATAAATCGCCCCGTGACGTTGCTCGCAATAGACAACACCAGTCTCACCATGCCTGTTAAGGCGCAGGAGGAGCTCCGTGTCACTCTGGTTTGCGTTCTCGTCGTAGGCGCCCTCCCGGTATATGGCCAGCCAGTAATCGCAGTCCTGTTCAATCTGCCCGGTGTCGCGGGAGTCGCTCGGCAAGGGGCGCTTATTGGTTCGCTTCTCAAGCTCACGGTTAAGCTGAGTCAGGAGAACCACGACGCAATCCAGCTCCTTCGCCAGCGTCTTGAGGCCTTTGGTGATCAGCCCGTAAGCCAGGTCATTTCTCTCTGCCTTATCGGCAGTCATCAGCGTCAGGTAGTCAACGAGGATCATTCCGACCTTGCCGCGTTCGCGCTTGATGCGACGTGACTCAGCCATAACATGCGCCAGTGAAATGCCCGGGGTGTCATCAATCAGGAGGTTATTGGTGTCAATCAGCGCTCCCATAACGCCGGTAGCTTTCTTCAGATCGCCGTTCCAGTCGCCGCGATATCCGTAGTCTTCCTTCGTCATATCCGGGTAAAACAGGTTTGGCGAGATCCGCCCCTTCTGCGCAGTGATTTTCTCCACCATCTGCCCTTCCGGCATTTCCAGAGAAAACATAAGGGCCGGCTCGTTCTCGACCGTCGCGCAGTTAACACCCATCTGGGTGTAGAGCGTGGTTTTACCCATCTTCGGGCGTGCGCCGATAACAAACAGGCTGCCGCGCACAATGCGCTTCACACCGAGCAACTCATCCAGAGAGCGGATCCCGGTAGACAACCCACGGGAACGACCATCCGGCTTGAGCCTTTCGTCGAACTCCGCCGACCAGTCAGTAACAGCGTCATAGAACGTGCGAAGCCCTGTATGTCGACCTGTTTTTACGTGCTCGGTTATCTCAGTGAATAACCCCTGAATAGCGTCAAATTTCTGCTCTGCCGTCATGCCGTTGCGGGCATAAAGCAACTCGATCGCCTTCGTTGTTTTCTCGATGCCGTAGCGCTCCATAGCGGTCTCACGAACACGCATTGCATAGGCCACGATGTTCGCCGCGCTTGGCGTGTTCTTGGACATTTCAGCCAGGTATGCAAAGCCCCCAACGGTCTCTGTCAGCCCCTTGCTTTCCAGAGCATCAAACAGGGTCAGCAGATCAACCGGCTTATGGTCCCGGTACATCTGGCGCATTTCAGCGAAAATGACCTGGTGCTGACGCGAGTAGAACGATTCAGGCTTGAGGATAGACAGAACCTTCTGAGTGCGTTCACTGCTGTCGTCATCCAGCAGAAGTCCGCCAAGTACGCTCTGCTCTGCTTCAATGCTGTGCGGAGGTGTCATGAAATCAGAGGTCATCACAGGCCCCCTCGCGCGTTTTGGCGTAAACATCGACGTTCAGGAAGTATTCCAGCGACTTCCGGCGCCAGGTTTTCCCGGTGCGCTGATCAGGGCGATTCTCAAGCATCCAGCGGCAGTTACTGGCGATGTAGCTCAGGTAAGACTCCCAGTCAGCCAGGGTAAAGCTGTGGCCATCAAGCTGACGGGTAATTTTGTTGGCTTTCTGCCAGAACGAGCGGATCAGGTTGCGGCGCTTATCAGTGAGGACCCTGATGCCCTGCGCTTCCGGTAGCACCTGGTGATAAACATCGACAACCTGCTCACAGCTGAGAGACTGTTTTTTAGGTTCGGATTTTGGTGACGCTGATGCACTCTCTTCTACGTCAGTAGAAGAGATATTATTTAATATATTGTTTGTGGCACTTTGTTGGCATTCTGTTGGCACAACCTCGCCGGTACGCAGCGTGGTTACTGGGTTTGCGTTGGCACTTTGTTGGCATTCTGTTGGCACAAAAAATTGCTGATAATCGTCATATTTGGTGACGGTTAAGAGTGTAAATTTCTTGTTTGCCAGGGTGGTGATCATGCCCATTTTCGCGAACTTGTTCAGCAGGTACTTAACCCTGTCAGGTGCTATTCCCGTGTCTTTCGACAGGGTATGTCGCCCGGTGATCACCTGACCGCGGGAAACCGGATACTCACCAAACTCTGTTGTTACCATCCCGTCAGCTGAATTGACCTCCATGATGAGATGGATCCACAGATGGACGGCTTCACTGTCGGTCTTGTAGAACGGCAGCTCTCTTACTTTACGGTGCAGGAATACCAACCCCTGCCCTGATGGCTGAGGTTTCTCCATGGGCTTCTGAGACCCTCTAAAATCGGATATGCGGAGAACGTTACTCACGGCCTTCCTCCTTCCGTTTCAGCTCTTCCAGGATGGCGCGCATCTTTTCGGCCACCACTGGATTTACCGAGCGAACAAAACGGTCACGAGTAACATTTTTGTGTGTTTGCGCCTGGTAAAATCTGTTGCTCTTAGGCATAATTACTCCTGTGAATTGATCCAGTTAATTCGCGTAGAAAGCCGTTAGTGTTCGCGCACTGCGGCTTTCGCCTTTCTGTTCCCACTCATGCTTCAAAATCACCTTTCTCTCCCGGCCTGTTAGAAATCAGGATGGCCAGAAGTAGCGACATGTTCGGCAGCAGACTTTCCCGCCAGCGACTCACCGTCGACTTATTCACTCCGGCCACTTTGGCGATATTTGTGGTTCCCAGTTCAGCTATCTGGCTGTGTAACCAGCTTTCTATCCTGCGAGCCTCCACTTTGTTGCGTGTCGTTGAACTCTCCATTTGTGATACTTCCTCTGGTGTTGTTTGGTATGGCCGCCAGTCAGGCGGCTTTAGGCTTGCTAACTTCCCGGATCTGCGCAGCAGTAAACTGGCCGCCAGAAGCGAGAGCGATTTTTTCTGCGTAATTGGTCTCGTCGGTGTAGTCCGTTCTCGGCAGGCTTCCGTTGGCAATCCACTTGTAAATTGCGCGCGGAGAGCAACCACAGGCTTTAGCTACAACAGGAACGCGAATCTTTTTGATGATTTCGCCAAGACTGTTAGGTGCCATGTTTAACCCTCAATAATGAACTGTAAGTACATATTAAGTCGGAACTGATAGTTCACGCAAGTGATATTATGATTGAACACATGGTTCACGAAGAAAGAGCGCGAAAAGAATTTTCTCTGAGGCTAGCGCTGGCCTGCGATAAAGCTGGATTGATGCCACACGGTCGCCAGGCTGAGATCGCCAAGAGAATGAAGTTGACACCGAAGGCCGTGAGCAAATGGTTTAACGGGGAGTCGATACCAAGGCGGGGAACGCTCCAGGCGTTAGCGTCTCATATAGGCACGTCTGCATCGTACCTGCTTGGCGATGTTGACGAGGATGGTATTGAACCAGGATCGGCATCCAATCGAAAAGACGTCTTTAGAATTGACCTCTTGGATATCGCCGTCAGCGCCGGTCCAGGGGTGATAAATCAGGAATTCGTTGAGATTCTCCGCTCCGTTGAATATGCGCCAGCTGAGGCTAACCATATGTTTGATGGGCGCAAAGCTGAGAACATCAGGATTATCAACGTCCGCGGAGACAGTATGTCAGGTACGATTGAGCCAGGAGATCTGTTGTTCGTCGATGTCAGCGTAAGGAAGTTTGACGGCGATGGAATATACGCCTTTTTGTACGATGACACTGCTCACGTTAAACGCTTGCAGAAGATGAAGGACAAGCTGCTGGTTATATCGGATAACAAGAGCTATGCCCCTTGGGAACCGATCGAGAAAGACGAGATGAACCGGGTGTTCGTGTTCGGCAAGGTGATCGGCAGCATGCCGCAGACGTACAGGAAGCATGGGTAAAGCCTTAGCACGCAGAGGAAGCATGTCTGATCTGATTATCCCAATACTCATTACTTTGCTAATTGTCGGACTGGTTGGGATAGTGCTCAGGTTGGAGAAGATTTTCTTTAAGCGAAGGGATGATCGTGATGACTTTGAGTGAGCCAGACCGGTAGTTCGATGTGTTTTTGGTAATGCCGCAGACGTACAGGAAGCATGGGTAGCTAGGCCGGAGGAATTATGCAAGTTAACCTAGAAAGAATATCATTTATAACACCTTTTTCTGATAGTGAGGACCAGACACAGCCAAAGCTTAGTTTTGAGTGCGTGAACTTCCCCGCTCAGTTTTCGATAAATTTCCGGGTGGGAATGGTAGGTTTGAAGCCAAATACTCGCTATCAACTCGGACTGTTTGTTATACCAGCTCATTTATTTATTAAAGAGGGGCAGGAATTTCAACTTCCTGACGGCACTCAGGAATCTGTTTCTGTTAACATTGATACTAAAGACAGCAACATGGCGACGGGTGCCAGTGGACAGGTTGTCATTACTCTAAACGAAATGCGCCTCCCTGGTAAGGGGCTGTATAGTGTGACTGGCGTCTTACACGCCAACGATTCGATAAAAACCGTGCTTCATAAAAACGAGTCATTTTTCACTGTTGATAAATTATGAGTGACGATAAAGAATCAAAAAATCAAGAGAATCAGAGCGCGAGACCAAATAGCCTAAGGAGGCTGAAAGTTATCGGTGGCTCAGATTTCGATGCTGAATTTGATAATTCCTCTGAGAAGGTGCAAGATCACTTCATAACGTCGCATACTTCGGAGCGAGAAGTGGATAGGATTAGCAGAGAAGAACTTGAAGCAAGGCTGTCCGCCAATAAAGCGGAAATGGAATCAATAGCCTCTTCAATTCGAGTAGACATGGCCTTAGCCAGAGAAAATACCAATGTCCAGTTCGCAAATCTCTCCTCCGCAATTAATTCTATCTCTTCAAAAATTGACGGGAAGATGGATAGTGTAGATGGAGAAATGAAAGCAATAACTGGTAAGTTTGATGGCATCCATGGTCAGATAACTGGCCTGAACACAGCCATTAGCGGAATCCAGTCAGGCATATCTACGCGACTTGCAATTTTTAGCGTAATTATCGCTGTGATTGTCGCCTTGCCTGGGATTATCTCCTCATTTAAGGACTCTCCAGCTAAGTCTGATGATAATCCTTCACCCTTGATTATTCAGATGCCAGCGCAGCAACAAAATCAACAACCCGCCCCCCAAAACCAACAGAAAGCCTCGCCAAATCAGCATAAGTAGCCCGGCCACCGCGCCGGGTTTTTATTGCCCTACCATTCCCTCGGCAGCATCAGCACGGCTAGCACCAACTTAATTACTATGCGCCCACCAAACTAAACATAACGCAAAAATAAATATACTTTAAGTTCATTAACTTACCTGAATATGAACTATCCACAAATCAAAAATGTACTTTTGGTACTTTACAATGATGAACCATTAGTACATTATCATCTCATCCAAACAACAACGTTGGCGCCGGTAATAGGTAACAACGCTCCGTTAGCCGCGATAAGGCAAAGGTGAAGAGATGATCCGCGAAGAAGATAAAACTGAGTGGTTTAAGTTTCTGGCACACGCATTCGCCATCGTCGTATGCGTACTGGTAGCAAGCGCGTTCTGCCTGATGCCTGGTGGTTCAGCATGAGCAGAAACGGCATTCGTTCACTGATTTACTGCCTGCTGATCTGCGGCGTTATCTGGACAGCGTTGATTATCAAAATTCTGCACGTTACGGGGGTGTTCAATGGCTAACTCAATTCCTAACAACGGACGAGCCGTGATGATGCGTAATCGCCGTACTGGCGCCGCCTGGCTGGTCAGCTTCGACTATCGCGACGGCAGCTACTGGCATGAGCCGCAGGGAAATCTGCGCCACATCCGCCGGCCATATGCTTCACGCAGCATTGAGCCGAACCTGGTTCCAGCCGGGACGCATTAACCGCGCATATCAGCGCAAGAATTTAACTGAGCTATCAGGCAGCCAATACGGTGCCGGGATTCTTACAACCAAATTTCAGGAGCGAGCTATGAACGCATACCGCGCATACGACGCTATCGAAGAACGGAAATGGGCTGAACAGTCGCTCACCGAAGAGAAGCAAAAGTGGATTGACGATCGGGCGCAGGAAATTATCGACGCCCTGCCGAAAGAGCCGTCAGGCCTGTTCCGCTTCTCTGTACCGATGGACAAAAGCCCATACGAAGGCCTCCGCAGCGATGCAGCTGGCGAGGCATATAACGATCTCATCTCGGTAGTAGCTTACGCCCAGGCGGAATACGACTGGGATCACCGCACCGGCTGCCCGTTTTAACTTTGAGGGGAATTCTATGAGCACAGCACTTTCTACAATGGCCGGGAAGCTTGCCTCCCGCCTCGGCATGGATGCCGGAACTGACCTGATGAACACTCTGAAAAATACAGCATTTAAGGGTGGGAATGTCACTGATGAGCAGTTCACGGCACTGCTGATCGTCGCCAACCAGTACGGACTGAATCCGTGGACAAAAGAGATTTATGCATTCCCGGATAAAGGCGGAATTGTTCCAGTGGTCGGCGTTGACGGCTGGGCTCGAATCATCAACGAACATCCTCAGTTTGATGGAATGGAGTTTGCCTACGACAAGGAAGAAGGCGCGTGTACCTGCAAGATATACCGGAAAGACCGCACACACCCGACCATCGTCACTGAGTACATGGGAGAGTGCAAACGCAACACTCAGCCATGGCAGTCCCACCCTACCCGTATGCTTCGTCACAAGACGCTGATCCAGTGTGCGCGTCTCGCATTTGGGTTTGCTGGCATCTTCGATCAGGACGAAGCCGAGCGTGTCATTGAAGGGAGTTCGGCAGAGGTTCATGTAGGGCATGAATCTGATAGTCGCCGCCCGGAACTAATCGCAAAAGGCGAGTCTGCCGCACGCCTTGGAACTATTAAGTATCAGGAATTCTGGGTGGCGTTAAGCGCAGAAGAGAAACAGGTTATCGGCGCGGTTGAGAAGCGTCGCATGTATGACATGAGCCTTGCAGTCGACAACGCAGAACCTGTCGATGCCGCAGCGCCGGAGGATAAATGATGGAACAACGCACCCCAGAATGGTTTGCCGCTCGCTGCGGAAAAGTTACAGCCAGCCGCCTTGCTGACGTCATGGCCAGAACCAAGTCTGGCTATGCAGCAAGCCGACAGAACTACATGGCCGAGCTGATTTGCCAACGCCTCACCGGGAAGCTTGAAGAAGGTTTCTCCAACGCCGCAATGATGCGCGGAACAGAACTCGAGCCGGTAGCGCGCGAAATGTATGCGCTGAATGAGTTCGATGCCGAAATCACTGAGGTGGGGCTTATCGATCACCCAACTATACCAGGATTCGCAGCAAGCCCTGATGGGCTTGTTAATGGTGATGGGCTTATCGAAATTAAGTGCCCCAACACCTGGACTCATCTTGAGACCTTAAAAACTGGCGAGCCAAAACGCCAGTACCTGCTGCAGATGCACGCTCAGATGATGTGCACAGGGCGTAAATGGTGTGATTTCGTTAGTTTCGACGATCGTCTACCGCCAGACCTCGCCTATTTCAAAAAGCGCATTCACTTCGACGAAGCACTGGCAAATGAGATTGAGTCCGAAGTGAAAAAGTTCCTGGAAGAGCTGGAGAAAGAAATTTCCAGCATAAAAAACCACGACCATGCCGCATGAGAAAGGCAGGCACGAAAAGAGGTGCGCAATGACTGATTATGGCGGATCGAAAACTCCAAAAAATGAACGTGACTACTGGCAAACGCCGATTGAAATTTTCAACGCGCTCGACCGCGAGTTTGGCTTCTGGCTGGATGCTGCAGCCTCTGAGAGTAATGCGCTATGCGCTCACTACCTCACTGAGCTGGATGACTCGCTGAACAGCGAATGGACGTCGTACGGCGCGATATGGTGTAACCCGCCCTATTCCGATATTGGGCCGTGGGTAGAAAAGGCTGCTGAGCAATCCAGGGCGCAGTCTCAGGCTGTAGTGATGTTGTTACCGGCTGACATTTCTACCGGCTGGTTTATTTCAGCCATGCAATCAGCTGATGAACTCAGACTCATAACCGGCGGCCGTGTTCAGTTTGTTCCGGCATCCGTTACAGGAAAGCGAAAGAGCAACCCCAAAGGCTCGCTCCTGTTTATCTGGCGCCCGTACATCACCCCGCGACACATCATCACGTCTGTATCGCTGGCTGAGTTAAAGCGGATCGGGAATCTGGAGGCAGCATGACGCCAGAAGAAAAAGAAAACGCTCTCCGCGCCCAGGCTCGTCGCTGCGCAGAAGAGATAACCAAAGCGATGAGCGTAAAGCCTAAACCTAAGTGGAACGCTGTATGCCCCCCCATCCTTCGCAAGCACTACGAGAAGGTAAAGCCGATGGGTGTCAGTCTGGTGAAATTTGTCAGTGTTATTGGCCGCATGAATGGTCGGTATGGAGTGGAATCATGAAAGAGCGCGGAATGATTTTTAACGGGGAAATGACGCGAGCAATTCTCGACGGTCGGAAGACGCAGACCCGGCGGATTATGAAAGCCCAGCCGTCAGAAGACTTCACGCCGATGAATATGGCACTTGAAGCAGATTATAAAGCGCGCTGGTACACGCCTGGCATTGTCGATAAGGACGGTTGTTTGCAGCCGGCGGGGAAAGAGGTGTTTGGTGTTGCCAATGAAAACGAAGGTTATTCCTGCCCGTTCGGCGCTGTCGGCGACCGCATCTGGGTGCGTGAGGCTTATCGTTTCCCGGCATCATTAGACGATGTTAGCCCAACTGGTGTTGGTGAAATGGCTGTGGCAACAGGATACAGAAAACCATGGGCGCCGACCTTCTACGAGTTTACAGGCACTTTCAGTGATGGATGGAAAGGATTCGAAACCCCTCCAAAAGTTTCTGACGCCGGAAAGCTTCGCCCATCAATCCACATGCCTCGCTGGGCCAGTCGCATTCTGCTGGAAATCACCGACGTGCGGGTTGAACGGTTGAAGAGTATTAGTGATCGCGATGCGCTACGCGAAGGGTGCAGTGCCGCCGACATGAAGAGTGGCGACTGTGTAGCTGATGTGTTCGCGCGCCTGTGGGCTTCAATCTACGGTGCTGAAAGTTGGAATGCCAACCCCTGGGTTTGGGTTATCGAGTTCAAGCGCGTTGAAGGCGGTGCAGCATGAACAGAGCCTCTCCCGTTGATTTAAGGAAATGCCTTGAGGCCGCACATGGCCTAGCTCATATCGGCATCCGTTTTGTGCCGATCCCGGTAGCGACAGAGGAAGAGTTCCAGGCACTGTCTGCCGAGCTTTCACGAAAGCTTGAGCAGATGGCGGTTGAAGCGGAAAAAAGCGAAGGAGGTGCAGCATGAGCGCAGAACTCATCGATCAGGCCAACGAACTGGCAGAGCGCCGGCTGGAAATGACCATCCAGAACATGCGCATCAACCATAACGCAGTTTCAGCTACTCACTGCCGAGACTGCGGGGAAGAGATACCCGAGCGGCGCCGGGAACTGGTGGCGGGCTGCCAGCGCTGCGCTGACTGTCAGGAAGAAGAGGAATTGCGCGGTAAGCATCGGAGGTGATATGGCGTCAGACAAACCGATAACAGCTCAGCAGGCCGCCGACTTACTCATCGTGTCGGCGCGGGTAATCTACCGCCTGATTGAGTCAGGAGAACTCGCCGGCCGCAAGGTCGGCAACAAGTACAGAACGACCGAAGCGGCATGTATTGCGTATTTGTCATCCCCGCAGGAAACTAAACGAGCGAACGCGGGTGAGCATAAAGGAGATATTTTATGTCCATCACCCTCAGAGGCGGCATGTGGCACTGTCATTTCTTTACGCCGTCAGGGAAAAGAGTTAGGCGATCTCTTGGCACGGGGGACAAAAAGCAGGCGCAGGAGCTCCACGATAAGCTAAAGGCTGAAGCATGGCGGGTTGACCAGATCGGCGACCTGCCTGTCAGAACCTTCGAAGAGTGCTGTATCCGGTGGCTGCGGGAGAAAGACCACAAGCGGTCGCTGGATGATGACAAAACCAAAATTGAGTTTTGGCTGCAGCATTTTTCCGGCCGTGATGTATCAAAAATAACGGCGGAGGAAATTCACGAAGCCGTTAACGGGATGATCAACCGTAAGCACCTGCAGGTATGGGAGAGTAAACGTGATGCCGCGTTGAGGAAGGGTAAGCCGATACCGGAGTACAAACCACGGCAGGTTTCGCAGGCTACGAAGGCGCAACACCTTTCCTTCATTCGATCCCTTCTCAGGGCCGCGGCGAATGACTGGGGCTGGATAAAAACAGCTCCTGTTATCAAAACCCGCAAGCCGATCAGTAAGCGGATACGGTGGCTGACCAGAGAAGAAGCTGAGCGGTTGATCGAGTGCATGCCGGAGAGCATTAAGCCAGTGGTGATATTTGCACTGGCAACCGGCCTGCGCCGCTCAAACATCATCGGGCTTGAGTGGCAGCAGGTCGATATGCAGAGAAAGGTTGCATGGGTAAATCCGGAGAACGCAAAAGCGGGCAAGGCGATTGGCGTAGCTCTGAATGATACCGCATGCAGGGTATTAAGGGATCAGATAGGGAAGCATTCCCGGTGGGTGTTCGTTCACACCACGGCAAAACATCGCCCGGATGGAACACTGACGCCCGCGGTTAGAAAAATGCGTGTGGATGACAATAACGCCTGGCGCGCCGGGTTGAAAAAAGCGGGGATCGAGGATTTCCGTTTTCACGACCTCCGGCACACCTGGGCGAGCTGGCTTATTCAGTCCGGCGTCCCGCTTTCTGTCTTACAGGAAATGGGAGGATGGGAGAGCATCGAGATGGTACGTCGTTATGCTCACCTGGCGCCGAACCACCTGACCGAACACGCACGGAAAATTGACGCCATTTTTGGCGCTAGCGACACAAATACGACACAAGGAGGAAATCAGGCTGGATTAAAACTGGCGTAAGTTATTGTTTCTTAATGGTACGCCCTACAGGGTTCGAACCTGTGACCTACGGCTTAGAAGGCCGTTGCTCTATCCAGCTGAGCTAAGGGCGCCCTGAGAAGCGAGTGCTTCGCGGAGTGAAACGCGTGGAATTATACGGTCCACGTCGGTTGAGTCAATCCATTTTGCCAGGAAACTGCGGGGCTTATACGACGCTGGCGAAATATCCTCCACCAACTGTACAAGAAGCATACCGCCGGGCCTAATGCGCGCGTAAATCGACTCAGTGGCCAGGCGCAACGCACCAATAACCATGTAATAACCATGGTCATAACAGGCTAAATTAGCCTCAGACAGGATAAAACAGCAAACGAGGACTGACAGCGAGGCCCGCTTCTGACAAAATATCCTCATCCCCCTTTCGTAAAGATACAGATGGAATCCTCTCTCTGATGGCAGCAAAAATTATTGACGGTAAAACGATTGCGCAGCAGGTACGCTCTGAGGTTGCGGAAAAAGTGAAGGCTCGCGTTGCGGCCGGAAAACGCGCCCCTGGGCTGGCCGTCGTGCTGGTCGGCAGCAACCCGGCCTCGCAGATTTATGTCGGCAGCAAGCGCAAAGCATGTGAAGAAGTGGGCTTCGTCTCCCGCTCTTACGATCTCCCGGAAACCACCAGCGAAGCCGAGCTGCTGGAGCTTATCGACACTCTGAATGCCGATAAGACCATCGACGGTATTCTGGTTCAGCTGCCCCTGCCGGCAGGGATCGATAACGTCAAAGTTCTCGAGCGCATCGCGCCGGATAAAGACGTCGACGGCTTCCATCCTTACAACGTTGGCCGCCTGTGCCAGCGCGCGCCGCGCCTGCGTCCGTGCACTCCGCGCGGTATCGTGACCTTGCTGGAACGCTACAATATCGACACCTACGGCCTCAATGCGGTGGTCATTGGCGCCTCCAATATCGTCGGTCGCCCGATGAGCATGGAGCTGCTGCTGGCCGGCTGCACCACCACCGTCACCCACCGCTTTACCAAAAACCTGCGCCATCATGTCGAAAACGCCGACCTGCTGATCGTCGCGGTGGGCAAACCGGGCTTTATTCCTGGCGAGTGGATTAAAGAAGGGGCGATTGTGGTCGATGTCGGCATCAACCGTCTGGAAAGCGGCAAAGTGGTCGGCGACGTGGTGTATGAAGATGCCGCCGAACGCGCGTCCTACATCACCCCGGTTCCCGGCGGCGTTGGCCCGATGACCGTCGCCACCCTGATCCAGAACACGCTGCAGGCGTGCGAAGAGTATCACGACGTTGAGGAGGCCTGAGATGGCGACATTTTCCTTAGGTAAACACCCGCACGTTGAGCTGTGCGATCTGCTGAAGCTGGAAGGCTGGAGCGAAAGCGGCGCCCAGGCGAAGATCGCCATCGCCGACGGGCTGGTAAAAGTCGACGGCGCGGTGGAAACCCGCAAACGCTGCAAAATCGTCGCTGGTCAGACGGTGAGCTTTGAAGGCCAGAGCGTGACCGTCACGGCCTGACAACGAAAAGAAAAACGCCCGCTTTTGCGGGCGTTTTTTTATGGCTTACTTCCGGCGCCAGGTGGTGCTCTGCGGGCCATCTTCCAGCACAATGCCCATCTCGTTGAGACGGTCGCGCGCCGCATCCGCCGCCGCCCAGTCTTTCGCTTTGCGCGCGTCCAGACGCTGCTGGATGAGCGATTCGATCTCCGCCACTTCCGCGTCGTCAACCTGCGCGCCGCTCTGCAGGAACGCCTCCGGCTCCTGCTCCAGCAGACCCAGTACCGCAGCAAGCTTACGCAGGTGGGCCGCCATGGCGTTCGCCGCGGCCGCGTCCTCGGTTTTCAGGCGGTTTACTTCACGCGCCATATCGAACAGCACCGAATAGGCTTCCGGGGTGTTGAAGTCGTCGTCCATCGCCTCGATAAAGCGTGCTTCGAAGGCTTCGCCCCCCGCCGCGTCGACGGATTTGTCCGTCCCGCGCAGCGCGGTGTACAGACGCTCCAGCGCCGAACGCGCCTGCTTGAGGTTCTCTTCGCTGTAGTTCAGCTGGCTGCGATAGTGGCCGGACATCAGGAAGTAGCGAATCGTCTCCGCATCGTAATACTTCAGCACGTCGCGGACGGTAAAGAAATTACCCAGCGATTTCGACATCTTCTCGCGGTCAACCATCACCATGCCGGAGTGCATCCAGTAGTTGACGTATTCACCGTCGTGGGCGCAGGTGGACTGGGCGATTTCGTTTTCATGGTGAGGGAACATCAGATCCGAACCGCCGCCGTGAATATCGAAGTGGTTGCCAAGCTGCTTGCAGTTCATCGCCGAGCACTCGATATGCCAGCCCGGACGGCCCGCGCCCCACGGCGACGGCCAGCTCGGCTCGCCCTCTTTCGACATTTTCCACAGGACGAAGTCCATCGGGTTACGCTTGACGTCAACCACGTCGACGCGAGCCCCCGCCTGCAGCTGGTCTAGATCCTGGCGCGACAGCAGACCGTAGTTCGGGTCCGTCGGCACGTCGAACATCACGTCGCCGTTATCTGCCACGTAAGCATGGCCTTTGGCGATCAGCTGCTCGGTGATCTCAATGATCTCCGCAATATGGTGCGTTGCGCGCGGCTCGCTGTCGGGACGCAGAATATTCAGCGCGTCAAAATCTTTGTGCATTTCGGCAATCATGCGATCGACCAGCGCGACAAAGCTTTCGCCGTTGTCATTAGCGCGCTTAATGATTTTGTCGTCGATATCGGTGATATTGCGCACGTACTTCAGCTTATAGCCAAGAAAACGCAGATAGCGCGCCACGACGTCAAAGGAGACGAAGGTACGTCCATGGCCGATATGACAGAGATCGTAAACGGTAATACCACACACGTACATGCCGACTTCCCCGGCATGGATAGGTTTAAATTCCTCTTTCTGGCGCGTCAGTGTATTAAAAATTTTTAACATCGAAGATTCCGTGTAGACGTGTGTGGGTAATGAAGTCTCTATAATACCCATAATTCAGACCGGACGCAGCACACATTGCAAGGTGCATCGACCCCCGCGGTTATGCTATAACACCCCCCTATATCTCACCCGACACCGGGTGCTAGCACCACACTCATCGGAACAGGATGCAAAAATGGTTACTTTCCACACCAATCATGGCGATATCGTAATCAAAACGTTTGACGACAAAGCGCCGGAAACAGTTAAAAACTTCCTGGACTACTGCCGCGAAGGTTTCTACGACAACACCATTTTCCACCGTGTTATCAACGGCTTCATGATTCAGGGCGGCGGTTTTGAACCTGGCATGAAACAAAAAGCGACCAAATCTCCGATTCAGAACGAAGCGAACAACGGTCTGAAAAACACCCGCGGCACGCTGGCGATGGCCCGTACTCAGGCGCCGCACTCTGCCACCGCGCAGTTCTTCATCAACGTGGTTGACAACGACTTCCTGAACTTCTCCGGCGAAAGCCTGCAGGGTTGGGGCTACTGCGTCTTCGCGGAAGTGGTTGAAGGCATGGACGTGGTTGACAAAATCAAAGCGGTTGCCACCGGCCGCAGCGGCATGCACCAGGATGTGCCGAAAGATGATGTGATCATCAAAAGCGTCACCGTCAGCGAGTAATTCGTGGCGACACTTTTTATTGCAGATTTGCACCTGCAAACAGAAGAACCGGCGATCACCGCCGGTTTTCTGCGTTTTTTACAGGGAGAAGCCCGCCAGGCAGACGCTCTGTATATCCTTGGCGATCTGTTTGAGGCATGGATCGGCGATGACGATCCTAACCCGCTGCACCAACAAATTGCCTCGGCAATCAAAGCCGTCGTCGACGCCGGCGTGCCGTGCTACTTCATCCATGGCAACCGCGATTTTCTCGTCGGCCAGCGCTTTGCCCGCCAGAGCGGGATGATCCTGCTCGCCGAAGAAGAGCGACTGGACCTCTATGGCCGTGAAGTCTTGATCATGCATGGCGACACGCTGTGTACCGATGACCAAGGCTATCTGGCGTTTCGCGCCAAAGTCCACACCCCGTGGATCCAGCGTCTGTTCCTGGCCCTGCCGCTGTTTATCCGCCGTCGCATCGCCGCCCGCATGCGCGCCGACAGCAAAGCCGCCAACAGCAGTAAATCAATGGAAATTATGGATGTGAATCCACAGGCGGTAGTTGACGCAATGGAGCGGCATCACGTGCAGTGGCTGATCCACGGCCATACTCATCGCCCGGCGGTCCATGAACTGCAGGCCAACGGCCAACCCGCATGGCGTGTGGTACTTGGCGCCTGGCACAGCGAAGGTTCGATGGTCAAGGTGACGCCGGACGACGTCAAACTAATCCACTTTCCGTTCTAATTCCTGCGCGAGCACAATTCCGAAAGCGCCTTTTGCCCGGGCGAAGGTGCGCGCTTCCCCCCGCCCTGCATGCTAGTCTTCCACAACGTCACTCTCAAGGAACGAGCATGAGCAGGAAAAAGTGGAGTCAGCCGCTGATGTGGGGAATGATCATCGCGATCCTCAATCCGTTAGGGGTAAGTTATATCGCCTTAATCGGCGTCGTTATCGGCAACACGCTGACGTTTGTCTGGTGTGCGATGCTGGCGTGGGCTATCTATTTTTATGCCATTTATTTGCTCTGCACCCGCCCTCACGATAGCCGGCTGGTACAAATCTATTTACTGCTTATGGGCACCCTGATGCTCCCGTGGGGGTTAGTGCTGCTTATCACCTGTATCATGAGGGAGATAAAGGTCAATCAGGCACTCACGCCATCACCTCCAGGCGAGACAAAAGACGGCTAACCATGCGCACGCAACCGTTTTCCTTGCTGGCAGTTCATGCTATTCTCTGTGGCCTCTAAAGCAGTGTGAAACACACCCACAGGAGTTTTAAGACGCATGTCTTCCCGCAATAATTCGGCGCGTATCGCCATCGTGATGGGGTCCAAAAGCGACTGGGCTACCATGCAATTTACCGCAGAAATCCTTGATGCCCTGAACGTTCCGTACCATGTCGAAGTGGTCTCCGCCCACCGCACGCCCGATAAGCTGTTCAGCTTTGCTGAAAGCGCCGAAAGCCACGGTTATCAGGTGATTATTGCAGGAGCAGGCGGCGCGGCGCATCTGCCGGGCATGATTGCGGCGAAAACCCTGGTGCCGGTGCTCGGCGTACCGGTTCAGAGCGCAGCCTTAAGCGGTGTCGACAGCCTCTACTCCATTGTGCAGATGCCGCGCGGCATTCCGGTCGGTACCCTGGCCATCGGCAAAGCTGGCGCTGCGAACGCCGGCCTGCTCGCCGCGCAGATCCTTGCCCAGCATGATACAGTACTGCACCAGCGCCTGAGCGCCTGGCGTCAGGCGCAAACCGATGAAGTGCTGGATAATCCGGATCCGCGGGGTGCGGCATGAAACAGGTATGCGTGCTCGGTAACGGCCAGTTAGGCCGTATGCTGCGCCAGGCCGGCGAGCCGCTGGGCATCGCCGTCTGGCCGGTGGGGCTGGAAGCCGACCCGGAAGCGGTGCCGTTCCAGCAGAGCGTCATCACGGCAGAAATTGAACGCTGGCCGGAAACCGCCCTCACCCGCGAGCTGGCCCGCCACCCGGCGTTCGTCAACCGCGATGTCTTCCCGATTATCGCCGACCGCCTGACGCAAAAGCAGCTGTTTGACAAGCTTGGCCTCGCCACCGCCCCGTGGCAGCTACTGGCGGATAAAAGCGAGTGGCCGGCGGTGTTTGCCCGCCTTGGCGAACTGGCGATCGTTAAGCGTCGCGTTGGCGGTTACGACGGCCGCGGCCAGTGGCGTCTGCGGGAAAACGAAATCGACCAGCTACCGGCCGATAACTACGGCGAGTGCATCGTCGAGCAGGGGATTAACTTCTCCGGCGAGGTATCGCTGGTGGGCGCCCGCGCTCATGACGGTAGCACCGTCTTTTACCCGCTGACCCGTAACCTGCATCAGGACGGTATTCTGCGCGCCAGCGTCGCCTTCCCGCAGGCCAACGCTCGCCAGCAGGAACAGGCGGAAAGCATGCTGACGGCGATCATGAACGAGCTGAACTATGTCGGCGTGATGGCGATGGAGTGCTTCGTTACCGCCGAGGGGCTGCTGATTAACGAGCTGGCGCCGCGGGTGCACAACAGCGGCCACTGGACGCAGAACGGGGCGTCTATCAGCCAGTTCGAGCTGCATCTGCGGGCGATTACCGGCCTGCCGCTGCCGCCGCCGGTGGTCAACAGCCCGTCGGTGATGATCAACCTGATCGGCACCGATCTTAACTACGACTGGCTGAAGCTGCCGCTGGTGCACTTGCACTGGTATGACAAAGAGGTGCGCCCGGGTCGTAAAGTCGGCCACCTGAACCTCACCGACAGCGATACCGATCGCCTGAGCGCGACGCTGGAAGCGATCAAGCCGCTGCTGCCGCCGGAGTACACCAGCGGCCTGTTCTGGGCGCAATCGCAGCTCAGCTAAGCCCTTCGTGCCGGGGATTTGATCTATCCCCTTCCCCGGCACACCTTGAGGCGCGTACAATCCCCCCCTTGCTGTAAAGCTCATTTCTGTTTTGACTTCAGAGGATACCCCATGACCAATGGGACGGATTATCGCGCTATTCTCGCCAGCGATACGCCACTGATTGACGTACGCGCCCCGGTGGAGTTTAGCCAAAGCGCGATGCCGGCGGCGATCAACCTGCCGCTGATGAATGATGAAGAACGCGCCGCGGTCGGCACCTGCTACAAGCGTCAGGGGCCGGAAGCGGCGCTGGCGCTCGGCCATAAACTGGTCCAGGGTGACCTGCGCGCCAGCCGTACTCAGGCGTGGCTGGAAGCGTGCGCCCGTTACCCACACGGTTACCTGTGCTGCGCCCGCGGCGGCCAGCGCTCGCATATCGTCCAGCAGTGGCTGAAAGAAGCTGGCGTGGATTACCCCCTGATCGTCGGCGGCTATAAAGCGCTACGCCAGGCGGCGATCCAGGCCACCGACGAACTGGTGCAGCGGCCGATCGTGCTGATTGGCGGCTGCACCGGCAACGGTAAAACTCAGCTGGTCTGCTCGCGCCCGGACGGTATCGACCTGGAAGGGCTTGCTCATCACCGCGGTTCTTCATTCGGTCGAACCCTGCAGGATCAGCATCCGCAGGCCACCTTTGAAAACCACCTGGCGGTCAGCCTGCTTAAAAAAGCCGAACAGCAGACCCGCTGGGTGCTGGAAGATGAAGGCCATATGATCGGCGCCAATCATCTACCGGAGAGCCTGCGCCTCCGCATGGCGCAGTCGCCGCTGGCGGTGGTGGAAGATCCGTTTGACGTTCGCCTCGAACGGCTGCGCGAAGAGTATTTCGATCGCATGTATCGCGACTTTATCGCCGCGTATGGCGAAGAGAAAGGCTGGCATGCATACGGCGAGTATCTGCATCACGGCCTGTTTGCCATCCGCCGTCGCCTGGGGCTGCAGCGTTTTGCTCAGCTCACCGAACGGCTCGATGAGGCGCTGGTGCAGCAGCAGCGCACCGCCAGCACCGAGGCGCACTTTGCCTGGCTGGTACCGCTGCTGGAAGAATACTACGACCCGATGTATCGCTATCAGTTGGGGAAAAAAGCCGGGAAAATTCTCTTTCGCGGCAGCTGGCAGGAGGTCGCAGCCTGGCTGGCGAAGTAATCGCATGCTCTATTGTCCCGGCTTGCGGCGTAAACGCCTTAGCCGGGCTACCGGTCGGCGCGATTTGTAGCCACGGTAAGCGCGCGCGACCGGGGAGTTGTGACCGCTTAGAAGTCGTAGCGCAGACGGACCAGGTTCATATCGCCAAGGTTGTCGGTGCTGGAGGTAAACACGTGTTCGTAGTCAACGCGGAAACCGTAATCCAGCAGGAAGCTAATCCCCAGACCGTTATCGATACGCTGATAGTTGCGGCCGTTCACATATTCCAGACGGTCGCCCATAAAGTACGGCTGAATAGATTTAACAGCGTATTGATTGATCGGGAATTTATAGCCCGCAAAATATTCAATCCCCCAGGCGTCACCGGCAAAGTAATTATGCACATCGGTTTTCTTGGTGGTGAGGAAGTTCTGATACCAGCCGCCGCCGAAGGAGAAGGTCCAGTTATCCGGGGTCCAGCTCAGCGCGGTACCGACGATATTCTGGTCATAGGTTTTGCTGTCGGCGCTTGACGGGTCGCGCATTTCCGCGCGGGTGTAGTTCCACGCGGTACCCCAGGTCAGATCCTTCATGATGTGGTAGTCCGCGCCAACAGAACCACCGCCTTTACGCTTGTAGCGCAGGCCGTTACCCGGCAGGTATTCGCTGTCTTCGAACAGATAAGAGCCGTAAAGATCGACATCACCTACAGTTTTCTTATATTTCAGCATATTACGTGAACGATAGGAGCCATCGTAATCGCCATTAATACCGTTCCCCGGGGCCTGACCGATCATATCGTAGTCCCAGATATCGGTTTTCACCCCCACCACATCATAGTAAATGCTGTTCTGCTGCCCGTAGGTTAACGTACCCCAGGTATCGCTTTTCAGGCCGGTATACAGCATGCGGCGGGTGGTATTGTTCGCGCCTTCCGCGTAGTGGTTATCCCAGTCAAACAGCGCCGGAATGTTCACGCCCAGCTCATAGTAGCTGATCCAGCTAATATCATCGAACAGGTAGTAATCCGCCGCGAAGCGGAAGCGGGTGCCGCCGTCAAAACCGTTACGCTTATAGGAGCCTTTGTCGCCATCGCCGGTCATCATGTTGAACTGCGGCCGGATACTGCCGCCGACGGTAAAGTTAAGCCGGCTTAACGGATCGCCCGCCTGCGGATCTTGTTTCAGCAGCGTAATCTCCGCGTGGGAAGGCAATGACGTTAACGCTAATGCTGCGCCGATCGAGATCGCCAGCGCTTTTATTGTGTGTGCCATAGTTTTTCCTTGATTAATAAGCCACCTTATATTTTCCAGTTGAATATTAACCGCGAATCAGCATAGCGTGTTGTTGGGTTTTTAATGTTTTGTGCTCTTAAAAATCAATGATTTATCAATTTGTGCGTTTAAAATAAAAGCGCCGCCAAAAACGGCGGCGCATCATCAAAATGCAATATTCTTACTGGCTAAACTGGCGGAATAGCGCTTTTCCTTTTAACAGACGCAGCCCCAGCCCGCCGCCGCACAGGGATAACAACACCGCTCCCGTCAGCGGCAGCAACACCCACAGGCGCCAGTCCGGCGTCCAGGGAAAATCAAAGACTTTCGTCTGCAGCATCGCCAGCGCCACTTCCGCGCCTATCGCCGCCACCAGGCCGGAAACCAGCCCCAGCAGGGCAAACTCCGCCCACAGCGTAGCGCGCAGCAGCGATTTTCCTGCCCCCAGCGTGCGCCAGACCACCAGCTCCTGATGGCGTTGACGCATACCGACCTGCACCTGCGCCAGCAACAGCAGCACGCCGCAGGCCGTCACCAGGCCCACCATCACCTCCAGCGCCCGGCTGACCTGGGAGAGCACCTGGCCGACCTGACGCAGGATGGCGCCGATATCCAGCAGACTGACGGTGGGAAACTCGCGGTTCAGCTGGGTCAACATCGCGGGACCGTTATCCCAGCGGAAGCTGGTGAGCCAGCTCTGCGGCTGCCCGTCCAGCGCCCCGGCGGGGAAAATAAAGAAGAAGTTTGGCCGCAGGCTCTCCCAGTCTACTTTGCGCACGCTGCTGACCTTCGCGCTGAACTCCTGGGTATCGCCGGTAAAGGTCACTGTATCGCCGATCTTTATCCCCAGCCGCTGCGCCAGCCCCTCCTCAATCGATACCTCGCCCGGCTTCGGCGGCCAGCTGCCGGCCACCAGCGGATTATGATCCGGACGCTGTTCGCTCCAGGTGAGATTAAGCTCGCGATTCAGCGCTTCGTCTTTGTTTCCGTCCGTGGATTGACCGTTGATCTGCGTCAGACGGGCCCGGACGATCGGATAGAATTCCGCCGCCCGCGTCTGGTGTTCGGCAAGGAAGGTCTTCACCGGCACTATCTGCTCAGGGGCGATATTGATCAGAAAGTAGTTCGGGCTCTGCGGGGGCAACTGCTGCTGCCAGCGGTCAAGCAGATCGCCGCGCAGCACCAACAGGAGCGCCAGCAGCATAAACGACAGGGAAAACGCCGCCAGCTGGCTGAGGGTCGACCACGGCTGGCGCAGCAGGCGGTTCACCGCCAGACGCAGCGGCAAGGCTTTGAGCGTCAGGCGTTTGAGCAGCCACAGCAATCCCCAGCCCACCAGGCCGCACAGCAGCGCCAGCACCACCGCCCCGGCCAGCACCGACCACAGCAGCGGGCTGCCGCCCAGCAGCCAGGCCAACAGGCCCACCACCACGACGCTAACCGCCGGGATCCAGATTTTCAACGGCCAGACGTTAGCCACCACATCCTGACGCAGCACTCGCAGCGGCAGGGTCGCCAGCAGCAGTCGATAGGGTCGCAGGCCCACCAGCAGGGAAATGACGCCTGTCGCCCCGATAGCCCACAGCCACGGCCAACCGCTGGCAGCGGGTAACGCGGCGGGCAGCACCGGTTTGAGAACCAGCAGCAGCAGACGCTCCAGCGCCAGGCCCGCCACCCCGCCGGTTATCACCGACAGCGTCAACAGCAGCAGCCATTGGCCGACGATAAGCTTGCGCAGCTGCGACCGTCCGGCGCCCAGCGTCTTGAGTATGGCGACCAGATCATAGCGGCTGCGGCAGTAGTGGCTCATCGCTACCGCCACTGCGGCGACGGCCAGCAGCAGCGTCAACAGCGCGGATAACAACAGGAATTGCTGCGAGCGTTCGAGGGATTTGCCCAGCGCGCTGTCGTCCTGGTCAAGGCCAATCCAGCGATGCTCCGGGCCGAGCTTCGGCAGCAGCCACTGCTCATAATTGGCCAGCTGTTCAGCGTCGCCGGCGAACTTATAGCGCCATGCGACGCGACTGCCGGGCTGCACGGCCCCGGTTTTTGCCACGTAGGCCATATTCATCATCAGTCGCGGCGCCATCTGGAAGGGGTTAAACCCTGCATCCGGCTCCTGAATCACCTCCCCGGCAATGCGCAGCGTGGCATCGCCAACGTCAATCGTATCGCCGGTTTTCAGGTTCAGGAGCGCCATCAGCCTTGGCGCCAGCAGCACGCTCCCCGCCTGCGGCTTCAGCCCCGGCGGCTGCGTCTCGAGGGTGCCATACAGCGGATAGCGGTCGTCCACCGCCTTAACGTCCGCCAGCTGCGGCGTATCACCGGCGAACGTCATGGTGGCAAAGCTCAGCTGCTCGCCGACGGTCAGCCCTGACTTCCGCGCCTGTGCGATCCACTCGGCGGGTACCTCGCGCGAACTGCGCAGCGTACGGTCGCCGGCCATAAACTCACGGCTTTGCTGGCTAAGGCCTTTCTCCATCCGATCGCTTATCGACCCCAGGGCCAGCACGCAGGCCACGGCGAGGCTTAACGCCAGCCAGACGATCAGCAGCGACGGCGAGCGCCATTCGCGCCAGAACCAGCGGGCGATCATGCTTCCTCCCGCAGCTGGCCATCCACCAGGCGCAGACGGCGATCGCAGCGCGCCGCCAGCAGCGGATCGTGAGTGACGAGGATCAGGGTGGTGCCGTGTTCGCGATTAAGCGAGAACAGCAGATCGGCAATTTTGTCCCCGGTCTGGCGATCGAGGTTGCCGGTGGGCTCATCGGCGAACAGAATGGCCGGGCGCCCGTTAAAGGCCCGGGCCAGCGCCACCCGCTGCTGTTCGCCGCCGGAGAGCTGCGCCGGCAGGTGGTGCAGGCGTTTGCCAAGTCCCAGCTGCTCAAGCAGCGCGCGGGCATCGCCCCGGCTCTGGCTATCGCTGGCGCCGCGCAGCAGCGCCGGCAGCTCGACGTTCTCCAGGGCGTTGAGCGTCGGGATCAGCATAAACGACTGAAAAACAAAACCAACGTGCTGCGCCCGCAGCGCCGCCCGCGCCTCCTCATCCATCCGGTGCAGCGGTTTGCCCAGCATCGATACTTCCCCGCTGCTGCCATCGTCGAGGCCGGCGAGGATCGCCAGCAGGGTCGATTTACCGGAACCCGACTCGCCGATCAGGGCGATGGTCTGCCGCGGTTTGACAACCAGCTCAACTCCGGTAAGGATGGAGAGCTGATGCTCCCCCTGACCGACGGACTTCTTAAGATGATGAACTTCAAGTATGTTTTCCGCTGGCATGTGCCTTTCCTGTTGTTGTTCCTGTTTACCTGCCGCGCGATGGCGGCGGACACGCTGCTGATCCTCGGCGACAGCCTGAGCGCTGGCTATCGGATGGCGGCCAACGCCGCCTGGCCGGCGCTGCTCAATGAGCAGTGGCAGGCGAAAACGCCGGTGGTGAACGCCAGCATCAGCGGCGATACCTCGCAGCAGGGGTTGGCTCGCCTGCCAGCGCTGCTTAAGCAGCACCAGCCGCGCTGGGTGCTGGTTGAGCTCGGCGGCAATGACGGACTGCGCGGTTTTCCGCCGCAGCAGACCGAGCAGACGCTGCGCACCATTATTAAAGATATCAAAGCGGCCAACGCCGAGCCGCTGCTGATGCAAATTCACCTGCCGGCGAACTATGGCCGCCGCTATAATGAAGCCTTCGGCGCGATTTACCCGGCCCTGGCCAAAGAGTTCGCTATTCCTCTCCTGCCCTTTTTTATGGAGGAGGTCTATCTCAAGCCGCAATGGATGCAGGACGACGGCATTCATCCAAATCGCGACGCGCAGCCGTTTATCGCCGACTGGATGGCGAAGCGGCTGGCTCCCTTAGTTAATCATGACTCCTGAACGCCAGGGGTCGCTGACAGGTAAAGTTATGCAAAAAACGGTTTTAGTGACAGGCTGTTCCAGCGGAATTGGTCTGGAAAGCGCGCTGGATTTAACCCGCCAGGGCTTTCGCGTGCTGGCGGCCTGCCGCAAAGCAGAGGATGTCGCGCGGATGCAGGAGCTGGGGCTAACCGGTATTTTGCTCGATCTGGATGACCCGCAGAGCGTGGAGCGCGCGGCAGCGGAGGTGATTGCGCTGACCGATAATCGTCTCTACGGCCTGTTCAATAACGCCGGGTATGGCGTCTATGGCCCGCTGAACACCATCAGCCGCCAGCAGATGGAACAGCAATTTTCCGCTAACTTTTTCGGCGCGCATCAGCTCACCATGCTGCTGCTGCCGGCGATGACGCCGCACGGCGAAGGGCGCATCGTGATGACCTCCTCGGTGATGGGGCTTATCGCCAGTCCCGGCCGCGGAGCCTATGCCGCCAGTAAATATGCCCTCGAGGCGTGGTCCGACGCGCTGCGCATGGAGCTGCGCCACAGCGGTATTCAGGTCAGCCTGATTGAACCGGGCCCGATCCGCACCCGCTTTACCGATAACGTCAACCAGACGCAAAGCGATAAGCCCGTAGAAAACCCGGGTATCGCCGCCCGCTTTACCCTCGGGCCGGAGGCGGTGGTGGAAAAAGTGCGCCATGCTTTTACCAGCGATAAACCAAAGCTGCGCTATCCGGTCACCCTGGTCACCCACGCGGTGGCGCTGCTTAAGCGCCTGCTGCCTGCCCGCGCGATGGACAAAATTATCCACGGCTGAGTTGAAGCGCGGAATGCCGCCCCCATGTAAAACAGAAATCGACTAACGAGAAATGCCCATGTCCGAACAGAATATTGTCAACATTAGCGAAGCGAACCTGCAGCAGACGCTACAGCAGTCCATGAACGTTCCGGTGCTGTTTTATTTCTGGTCTGCCCGCAGTCAGCACTGCGAACAGCTGACCCCGGTGCTCGAGCGCCTGGCAGCCCAATACAACGGCCAGTTCACGCTGGCGAAGGTCGATTGCGACGCCGAGCAGATGCTCGCCTCACAGTTTGGTCTGCGCGCCATCCCTACGGTTTATCTGTTCCAGAACGGCCAGCCGGTGGATGGTTTTGAAGGCCCGCAGCCGGAAGAAGCGATCCGCGCCCTGCTGGATAAAGTCCTGCCCCGTGAAGAGGAGCTGAAAGCTCAGCAGGCGCTGGCCCTGATGCAGGAAGAAAAATACGCCGATGCCCTGCCGCTGCTGAAGGAAGCCTGGCAGCTGTCGAATCAGGAAAGCCAGATTGGCCTGCTGCTGGCGGAAACGCTGATTGCTCTACACCGTTCCGATGAAGCGGAAAGCGTGCTGAAAACCATTCCTCTGCAGGATCAGGATACCCACTATCAGGGTCTGGTGGCGCAGATTGAGCTGCTCAAACAGGCCGCCGACACCCCGGAAATCCAGCAGCTGCAGCAGCAGGTGGAACAGAATCCGGAGGATGCGCAGTTGGCCTCCCAGCTGGCGCTGCAGCTGCATCAGGTCGGGCGTAATGAAGAAGCGCTGGCCCTGCTGTTCAGCCATCTGCAGAAAGATTTAGGCGCCGGCGATGGCCAGGCGCGCAAGATGCTGCAGGAGATCCTCGCCGCCCTCGGTACCGGCGATGCGCTGGCCGCCAAATATCGTCGTCAGCTCTATTCGCTGCTGTACTAATCCGTTGCCTTCCCCGGATAGCGCTGCGCTTATCCGGGCTACGCGAACTATGCGGAACGTAGCCTAAGTAGCCCGGGTAAGGCGTGAACGCCGCAACCCGGGATCGTTCATGGGCGCTTTTTCAGCTGCGTCACAACCAGCTGATGGCGGGCGTTGAAGAACTTCCGGTAGGTCAGATAGCCGGCGATAATCGTCGACAGGCTGGCGGTCGACAGCAGCATAAAGGTCACCATGATCTGGTACTTAATCGCCTTCACCGGGTCAATACCGGCAAAAATCAGCCCCGACATCATCCCAGGCAAGCTCACCAGACCGACCGTTTTCGCCGAATCGACGGTGGGAATCAATGACGCGCGAATGCTCTCGCGAATCAGCCGCGCTGAGGCCATCTTCGGCGTCGCGCCGAGGCTCAGTTTCTCCTGAATCTGCTGCTGCTCGCTGCTGAAGCGCTGGCCCATATTGTTGTAGCACAGCCCCACCGCCACCATGGCGTTCCCGGCCACCATCCCGGCAATCGGGATCACCTGCATCGGCACGAAGGCGATCGAGCCAGAAAACACCAGTACCGCCAGCGTTAGTCCAGCGCCAGTAGTGATGGCGATAAACGACGAGATAAAAGCTTTGTCGATATATTTACTGCGCTTCTTCGCATTCCACGCCGCGTTAAAGCAGATAAACAGCACCATCAACAGCGTCAGAACCGCATGATTGACGTTAAAGATATATTTCAGCACATAGCCGACGATTATCAGCTGCACGATCGCCCGGCAAATACTCCAGATAATATCTTTTTCCAGCGCCAGCTTTTCCCGATAGCTGACCAGAATAGCGATCAGCACCAGCACCATCGACAGCGCCAGCGATTCGTTCGTAATGTTATGCCCGTTCATGCTGTACCTCCTGCATATTTCCGCCGGCAGGTTGCAGCGTAATCACTTCATCGGCATGCGAAATTTCATTGCGATCGTGGGTGACCCACAGAACAGCGACCTGTTTTTCCGTTGCGTAGCCATGAATAATTTCATTCACATTCTGTTTATTACTTTCATCCAGCGCGCTGGTAATTTCGTCCAGCAGCAGCACGCGCGGCAGAAATTGTAGATTGCGGATCAGCGATACGCGCTGCTTTTCCCCGCCGGAGAGTTCGTTAATGGATTTTTCCAGCATATTTTCGTCAAGGCCAAAGCGCTGCAGGTCGGCCAGCAGCGCCTGCGGATCCGGTTGTTTATTGCGGATCTGCCACGGAAAAATCAGATTATCGTAAACCGAATCACCGAACAGGGCCGGCGTCTGCGCGCAGTAAGAGACCTGTTGGCGATACCTTTCCGGCGACAGCGTCGCGACATCCGCATCGTCGAAGAACAGGTGCCCGGAGGTTGGGCTGAGCAGCGAGGCGATAATCTTCAGCAAGGTACTTTTCCCGCAGCCGGAAGGGCCGGTAATCAACTTGAATTCTCCGGCGCGAAGCTGAAAATTGATATTGTGTAAAATAACGGCGTCGTCGGTCTTAAACCCCACACCGTCGAGACGCAAAAGCGCGTTATTTTCCTTCATGAGTCTTCCTGATTATTTTCTGAAACACCGCTAGTTTACCGCACTTTCCTTTCTCCAGGATGAGGAGAAAGATATACTCAGTTTAAACATGCGCTATTTCCTTGTAGCGCCCCGCCAGGCAACAAGACAGGAGGTTTTTGATGCTGATTTTTATTCCTATCCTTATTTTCGTCGCGCTGGTTATTGTGGCCGCGGCGGTGAAAATTGTCCCGCAGGGTTACCAGTGGACGGTGGAGCGCTTCGGGCGTTTTACCCAGACGCTGCAGCCGGGATTAAGCTTAGTCGTGCCGTTTATGGACCGTATCGGCCGCAAAGTGAACATGATGGAGCAGGTGCTCGATATCCCCTCGCAGGAGGTTATCTCCCGGGATAACGCCAACGTCACCATCGACGCGGTCTGTTTTATTCAGGTGATCGACGCGCCAAAGGCCGCCTACGAGGTCAGCAATCTTGAGCAGGCGATCGTCAACCTGACGATGACCAACATCCGTACCGTGCTCGGCTCAATGGAGCTGGACGAAATGCTCTCCCAGCGCGACAGCATTAACACCCGCCTGCTGCATATCGTTGACGACGCCACCAACCCGTGGGGGGTGAAAATCACCCGAGTCGAAATTCGCGACGTTCGCCCGCCGGCGGAGCTTATCGCCTCGATGAACGCCCAGATGAAAGCCGAACGTACCAAACGCGCGTACATCCTTGAGGCCGAAGGGGTGCGACAGGCGGAAATTCTGAAAGCGGAAGGGGAAAAGCAGTCGCAGATCCTCAAGGCCGAGGGCGAACGGCAGTCCGCGTTCCTGCAGGCGGAGGCACGCGAACGGTCCGCCGAAGCGGAAGCCCGCGCCACCCAAATGGTCTCCTCGGCGATCGCCTCGGGCGATATTCAGGCGATCAACTACTTCGTGGCGCAGAAATACACCGATGCGCTGCAGCAGATTGGCGCCGCTAACAACAGCAAAGTGGTATTGATGCCGCTGGATGCCAGCAGCCTGATGGGATCGATCGCCGGGATCAGCGAGCTGATCAAAGAAGGCGCTGGCGATCGGAAAAAATCATGATCGGCATGATCCTCGCACACCCCCATCTGTTCTGGCTAAGCCTCGGCGGGCTGCTGCTGGCGGCCGAGATGCTGGGCGGCAGCGGATACCTGCTGTGGAGCGGCGTCGCCGGCGTGGTGACCGGCGCCCTGACCTGGCTCCTGCCGCTGAGCTGGGAATGGCAAGGCACGCTGTTTGCCGTTCTCACCCTGCTGGCGGCGTGGCTGTGGTCGAAATGGCTGCGCAAGCGCGTCAAAACGCAGCGCCCGGCCGATGCCCAGCTCAACCAGCGAGGGCAGCAACTGGTGGGCCGCCGCCTGACGCTGGATGCCCCGCTGGTGAACGGCCGCGGCCACGTCCGCGTGGGCGATAGCTCCTGGCCGGTGATTGCCGATGAAGACTTCGCGGCGGGCAGCAAGGTTGAAGTGATTGCCGTAGAAGGGATTACGCTACGAATCAGACCCGCCGTCCGTTAAGCCTGCGCCTTGCGATGGCAGCAGCCGGAAAGATTATCGATAATCGGGCACTCCGCGCTGTCGTCGCCGGGGCAGGATTCGGCCAGCGCCAGCAGGTGCGCGCGCATATTTTGCAGCTCGCGGATATGGTTCTCGATATCCGCCACTTTCTCCAGCGTGCGTTTTTTCACATCGGCGCTGTGCCGCGACGGGTCGTTGAACAGGGCCACCAGCTCGCGGCACTCTTCCAGGTTAAACCCCACCTGCCGCGCCTGGCGCAGCAGCGTCAGCTCATCGAGATGCTGCTGACTATAGGTGCGGTAGCCGTTTTCGCTCCGCAACGGCGGCGTCACCAGCCCCTTCTCTTCATAAAAACGAATCGCTTTGCTGGTTAAGCCGGTTTTTTTCGCCACATCGCTGATATTCATTTTTTCTCCTTGACCTTCCCCTTGCTGGAAGGTTTAACCTTCTTAATACTCGATGAAAGAGTGGGTCTGGTCAATCGTTGACCGGAAAATTATTCAGGAGTTATTTATGTCTAACACTATCGACCTGACGCTGGATGGCCTCTCCTGCGGCCACTGCGTCAAACGCGTGAAAGAGAGTCTGGAGCAGCGTCCTGACGTTGAGCAAGCGGAAGTCACCCTCACTGAAGCCCATGTGACGGGCAGCGCCAGCGCGCAAGCGCTGATTGATACCGTTAAACAAGCCGGATACGGCGCGGAGCTCAGCCACCCAAAGGCTAAACCGCTGGCAGAATCATCAATCCCGTCGGAAGCACTGACAGCGGCCACTCCTGAGCTTCCGGCAGCCCATGACGAAGATGACAGTCAACAGCTGCTGATCAACGGCATGAGCTGCGCCAGCTGCGTCTCCCGGGTACAAAACGCGCTTGCCGCGGTGCCGGGCGTCTCACAGGCGCGGGTTAACCTGGCGGAACGCACGGCGCTGGTGATGGGCAGTGCGTCCGCCGCAGAATTAGTGCAGGCGGTGGAGAAAGCCGGCTATGGCGCGGAGGCGATCGAAGACGATCTGCAACGCCGCGAACGCCAGCAGGAAACCGCCCTCGCGACGATGAAACGTTTTCGCTGGCAGGCGATTGTCGCCCTGCTGGTCGGCGTGCCGGTGATGGTCTGGGGCATGATCGGCGATAACATGATGGTCAGTGACGACAACCGTTCGCTGTGGCTGGTTATCGGCCTTGTCACCCTCGCCGTCATGGTCTTCGCCGGCGGCCACTTCTACCGCAGCGCGTGGAAAAGCCTGAAAAACGGCACCGCCACCATGGATACGCTGGTGGCGCTCGGCACCGGCGTCGCCTGGCTGTACTCGATGAGCGTCAACCTGTGGCCGCAGTGGTTCCCGATGGAAGCCCGCCATCTCTATTACGAAGCCAGCGCGATGATTATCGGCCTGATTAACCTCGGCCATATGCTGGAGGCCCGAGCGCGTCAGCGCTCCTCGAAAGCGCTGGAAAAACTGCTCGACCTGACGCCGCCTTCGGCGCGGGTCGTCACGCCCGAGGGCGAGAAAGATCTGCCGCTCGCGGAAGTTCAGGCCGGCATGACCCTGCGCCTGACTACCGGCGACCGCGTCCCGGTCGACGGCATGATAAGCCAGGGCGAAGCCTGGTTTGATGAAGCGATGCTCACCGGCGAACCGGTGCCGCAGCAAAAAGGCGATGGCGACGCCATTCACGCCGGGACCGTGGTGCAGGATGGCAGCGTGCTGTTTACCGCCAGCGCCGTCGGCAGCCAGACCACGCTGGCAAGAATTATCCGCATGGTGCGCCAGGCGCAGAGCAGCAAACCGGAGATCGGCCAGCTGGCGGATAAAATCTCCGCCGTATTTGTTCCGGCGGTGGTCGTCATTGCGCTGATCAGCGCTGCGATCTGGTACTTCTTCGGCCCGGCGCCGCAGATCGTCTATACCCTGGTCATTGCCACCACGGTACTGATTATCGCCTGTCCGTGCGCCTTAGGCCTGGCGACGCCGATGTCGATTATCTCCGGCGTTGGCCGGGCGGCGGAGTATGGCGTGCTGGTCCGCGATGCCGATGCGCTGCAGCGCGCCAGTGAACTCGACACCCTGGTGTTCGATAAAACCGGCACCCTGACCGAAGGCAAGCCGCAGGTGGTGGCGGTGAAAACTTTCGCTGGCGTTGATGAGCATACCGCGCTGCGTCTTGCCGCCGCGCTGGAGCAGGGCTCAAGCCATCCGCTGGCGCGAGCGATCCTTGATAAAGCTGCCGACGGCCCATTGCCGGAAGTCAGCGGCTTCCGCACCCTGCGCGGCCTTGGCGTCAGCGGCGAGGCGGAAGGTCATCGTCTGCTGCTCGGTAACCAGGCGCTGCTCAACGAGCAGCATATCAATACCGCCGAGGTGGAAAGCGAGATGACAGCCCAGGCCTCACGCGGCGCCACGCCGGTGCTGCTGGCGGTGGATGGTCAGGCCGCCGCGCTGTTCGCCATCCGCGACCCGCTGCGCGAAGACAGCGTCGACGCCCTGGCGCGTTTGCATCGGCAGGGCTACCGGCTGGTGATGCTTACCGGGGATAACCCCACCACCGCGAAGGCTATCGCCAAAGAAGCCGGCATTGATGAAGTGATCACCGGCGTGCTACCGGACGGTAAAGCCGATGCCATTAAGCGTCTGCAGAGCCAGGGGCACAAAGTGGCGATGGTTGGCGATGGGATTAACGACGCCCCGGCGCTGGCCCAGGCGGATGTCGGGATCGCCATGGGCGGCGGCAGCGATGTCGCTATTGAAACCGCGGCGATCACCCTGATGCGCCATAGTCTTCACGGCGTGGCCGATGCGCTGGCGATTTCGAAAGCAACGTTACGCAATATGAAGCAGAACCTGCTGGGCGCGTTTGTCTACAACTCGCTGGGTATCCCGATTGCCGCCGGGATCCTCTGGCCGCTGACCGGCACCCTGCTCAACCCGGTGGTCGCCGGCGCGGCGATGGCGCTGTCGTCGATCACCGTGGTGAGTAACGCCAACCGCCTGCTGCGCTTTAAACCAAAAGAGTAAACGCTGTCAGATGAAACGGGCGCCGACGTTGTTCGGCGCCCGTTTTTTTGCCGGGACAAGAAAAGCCCGCCGGAAGGGTGACGTGTATCACCATATGCGCTAGCATGAAGTCCTCACACTTCGGAGCGCGTATGGGCCTGTTAAACCGGATAAAAATGCTGTGGCGAGCCGCCGTCGGCTCGTCTTATTCCTGGCCTGCGATGGATATCGTCCTGCCCGGCGAACGCTATTTGCACCTCGTCGGCAGTATCCATATGGGCACCCGCGACATGGCGCCGCCGCCGGCGAAGCTTCTGAAAAAAATACGCCAGGCCGATGCGTTAATCGTCGAGGCCGATATCAGCGGCAATGAAACCCCGTTTAGCAATCTCCCCACTTACCCACCGCTGGCGGAACGCCTGAGCGATGCGCAGCTGAGCGAGCTAGAGGCGCTAACCGGCGAGCTGGGCCTGTCGGTCGGGCTGTTCGACAGCCAGCCGCTGTGGCAGGTGGCGATGGTCCTGCAGGCCACCCAGGCGCAGAAGCTGGGGCTGCGACCGGATTACGGCATCGATTATCAGTTGCTGATGGCCGCCCGCGAGAGCAACATAGCGGTGATGGAGCTGGAAGGCGCCGACAGCCAAATCGCGCTGTTGCGCGATCTGCCCGACGGGGGGATGGCGCTGCTGGAGGATACGCTGACCCACTGGCGCACCAACGCCCGTTTACTGCAGGTCATGATCGGCTGGTGGCTGGAGCAACCGCCGTCGCGCGGCGCGGTATCGCTGCCGACGACCTTTAGCCAGTCTTTATATGATGTGCTGATGCACCAGCGCAACCTCGCCTGGCGCGAGACGCTGCTGGCCTTGCCGCCGGGGCGCTACGTGGTTGCCGTTGGCGCGCTGCACCTGTATGGCGAAGGGAATCTGCCGGATATGCTGACATAAAAAAATGGCCAATATTGCTATTGGCCCGTCAAAGAGGAATTTCATCATTATTATTATCCCGGGATTTGCATCCCGGATCGTCTGATTGTCGCTCAAAGTGACCATCACTGCCAACACTATTGCGCAAGATGGTACTATTTTTTAGACAACCTGCGGGCGTATTCTGACGTCACGCAAAACCGGTTGGTAAGAAGGATAGCTATGACTCCCGCCGTTAAATTACTCGAAAAAAACAAAATTTCCTTTCAGATCCACAGTTACGATCACGATCCCAATGAGACCAACTTCGGAGATGAAGTGGTGCGCAAGCTCGGCCTCAATGCCGACCAGGTTTACAAGACCTTGCTGGTCGCCGTGAACGGCGATATGAAGCATCTGGCGGTGGCCGTCACTCCGGTCGCCGGGCAGCTGGATTTGAAGAAAGTGGCGAAAGCGCTGGGCGCTAAGAAAGTCGACATGGCCGACCCGATGGTGGCGCAGCGTATCACCGGCTATCTGGTGGGCGGCATCAGTCCGCTGGGGCAGAAGAAGCGCCTGCCGACGGTGATTGACGCCCCGGCGCAGGAATTTGCCACCATCTATATTTCCGGCGGCAAACGCGGGCTGGATATTGAGCTGGCGGCCAGCGATCTGGCGCAGCTTCTCGATGCGAAGTTCGCCGATATCGCCCGCCGCGATTGATAAAACGATCCCGGATAGCGGCGCACGCGTCTTATCCGGGATACCCAACTTGTAGCCCCGGTAAGCGTAGCGCCACCGGGGAAATAGCCAACCTGAAGCCCAGGCTTACTGCCAGCTCACCTCGCCTTTCGGCTCATAGGCGGCGGCATCCAGCGGCGAGTTCTTCTCGATATACTCTTTCAGCACTTCGGCATCGATAAAGCCGGTATTCACATACCCAGGTTTATCGGCGATGTTCGGATAGCCATCGCCGCCGGTGGCGTTAAAGCTCAGCGTCGCCATCCGATAGGTCTTCGCCGGATCCACCGGTTCGCCTTTGATTTTCAGATCGTTCAGCTTACCGTCTTTGGCCACGAAACTGACGTTGGCAAACTGCGGATAAGCGCCGGAATCCGGCTTCATCTGCGCGACGGCGGTCAGGTAATCCACTACCTCCTTGCCGCTCATATCGACATAGGTCAGCACATTGCCGAACGGCTGGACCTTCATCACATCTTTGTAGGTGATATCCCCCGCCTCAATGGAGTCGCGGATCCCGCCGCCGCTCATCACCGCGAAATCCGCGTTGCTGCGCGCCATTTGCGCCGCCAGCAGCAGGTGGCCCATATTGGTCTGCACAAAGCGCACTTTACTGCGGTCGCCCTCCAGATGACCATTCACGCTGCCGATTTTGACCTGCAGCTGCGCCTTGCCTTTGTTCTGAAACGGCGTCAGCAGCGACATCATCTGCGGGTTCTCGGCGATCTGCGGCGTATACAGCACCCGCTCGCTTTGGCCGTTATCGTAAGTCACTTTTTTCTTCAGGTTGACCGGGATCAGCTGATAGTGCACCAGCTTCAGCTCGCCGTTACGGAACTCAAAATCGGCGCGGCCGACGTATTTGCCCCACTCATGCGCCTGGACGATCCAGATGCCGTTCTGACGATCCGGAGCGCACGGGGTGCCTGGCACATAATCGACCTGCTTTTTATTTTCCGCCGCCATGCATACCGGATCCTGCGAGTGACCGCCGACGATCATCGCCAGCGATCCCGCAGGTAAACTCCGCGCCATTTCAACATCGCCCGGCGCATTAGAGCCGTGGTTGCCATTGTCGTAATGGCCCATATGGGTGGTGGCCAGGATCACGTCCGGCTTTTCATTCTGCTGCAGCTCCTGGATAACCAGCTTCGCCTCTTCCGCCGGTTTGCGGAATTCAATATCGGTGAAATATTCCGGATTGCCAATCTTGGCCGTATCGTCGGTGGTTAAGCCAATCACCGCGATTTTCAGCCCACCGCGCTTAAACAACGCCCAGGGTTTGAACAGCCGTTCGCCGGTGCTTTTCTGATAAATATTGGCCGACAGGAACGGGAACTTAGCCCACTTTTCCTGCTGGCGCAGTACGCTCAGCGGATTATCGAATTCATGGTTACCCACCGCCATCGCGTCGTAGCCGATCAGGTTCATGCCGCGAAAATCGGGCTCTGCATCCTGTAAATCAGACTCCGGTACGCCGGTATTAATATCGCCGCCGGATAACAGCAGGACGCTTCCCCCTTCCGCCGCCACCTCTTTCCGGATGCCATCGACCAGCGTTTTCTGCGCCGCCAGGCCATATTCGCCGTAGTCATTGCGCCAGAAATGGCCGTGGTGATCGTTGGTGTGCAGGATGGTGATTTTATAGGTTTTATCCTGCTCATAGGCCTGTGCCGACAAGCTGCCCAGCGATAAAGCGGCGAATAGCGCCAGCGCTACGCTGTGTTTGAAATAATGCATGCTTCACTCCCTGACTTAATCCCAAGTGCCGAAAGTATAGCGAGTTAGTCGCGTTGACAAATATGTTTTCAGAATTGCGACTTCCTTCAAACCTTATCAGCAGGTATGTTAGTTGGATAATAATTCTACCTGCATCCTCTATACGCCTTCGCGTTGTATGGCATTGCGTCAGCCCGTTCGTCATATTTCCCATGCAGTAGCCGGGAAAATCAGGGCAGTCGCCATGGCGGACAAAAGACGAAAGCTATATAAAAAAGTGACGTGAACCTATGGCAATCAATCAGACCGCTCAACCCTTGTCCGGCCCCGCTGCGCCGCCGCAAAAAGCACGCACCTCGTTTGGCATCTT
>ENA-UOIW01000135-UOIW01000135.1-human-gut-metagenome-genome-assembly--contig:-P58-NODE-135-length-71898-cov-25.909260_pt1 | contig 71898 bp, 54 predicted proteins | sample MGYA00242334_ERZ723881 | MGnify/ENA metagenome assembly ERZ723881 | reverse complement strand
ATTGTTTCTAATTTTTTGGACTGCAAATATATAGCTTTTTACCCATCTAAAAAAGCAAAAACACTTTTTTTTCTCAAATTAAAAGCCTCAATCCATACTGTTTTGCGAGTGCAAATATCGTACTTATTTTTTACTTTTCAGCAACTTATATTATTTTATTCTTATAGGAATGTTCCACTCACCGGTTTAAGACAGCAAGTAAAACCATTTACTCGATCGTTACATCTTAACGAATCTGAAAATAAACCACCTAAATAAAATTAAAAAAAGACTCTTATATAAACAAATTTGTAACATTCCGATTTATTTTCGTATATTCGCCCTTGTAAATCTCTATTCTCACATGGAAATTATAATTATAGTACTTCTTATTTTATGTAACGGAGTACTTTCTATGTCTGAAATTGCACTGGTTTCAGCACGAAAAGTCAAATTAGAAAATAGTGCGAAAAAAGGTAGCAAAGCGGCATTATCAGCCTTAAAACTATCACAAGACCCCGACCGATTTCTTTCAACCGTACAGATAGGTATTACCCTCATCGGAATTTTAACGGGTCTTTACTCTGGCGAAGCCTTAGCCCAAAGCCTTGCAAAACTATTAGCTAAAAGTTCTTTATTAGCTCCTTATGCAGTAGGTTTGGCACAAGCCATCATTGTTATTATAGTTACATATTTAACCCTTATTATCGGCGAATTGGTTCCCAAACGTATCGGTATGATAGCCTCGGAACGAGTAGCAAAGATCGTATCGAGACCTATGTCGTGGTTATCGTATATTGCATCGCCTTTCGTGTGGATACTCACCAAAAGTACAGCCGGGGTATGCCGTTTCTTAGGGCTTTCATCTCAAAAAGAAGGAATCACCGAAGACGAAATAAAAGCTATCGTTCGAGAAGGTACAGAGGGTGGGTGTGTACAGGAGGTGGAACAAGACATTGTAGAACGAGTTTTTAACTTGGGAGATCGCAATATATCCTCTATCATGACCCACCGGAGCGATTTAATTTGTCTCGATGTACAAGATGACAACACCACCCTGAAATCAAAGATTACCAGTGATCTTCATGCCGTATATCCGCTATGCGAAGACAGCCTCGATAACATTATCGGAATAGTTTCTTTAAAAGATTTATTCGGAAAGATCGATGATAAAAATTTCGATATCAGAGCCGTCGCCTCAACCCCTTATTTCTTGCCGGAAAATATGAGTGTATACACTGCGATGGAAAGGCTCCGCAATGAAAATCAACGCTATGGATTAGTAACCGACGAATTTGGGAGTATTGAAGGAATTGTGACGATAAGCGATATTTTGGGAGCTTTGGTCGGTTCTGTATCATCGGGGCCTTCGGCAGATATTATTATCCGGGAAGATGGCTCTTGTCTCATCGACGGACAATGCTCTTTCTATGATTTTCTGGACCACTACGACATGACGGATCGTTATCAAGAATACAATTACAATACTCTGAGCGGGCTTATCCTCGAATTATTACAGCACATTCCGACCGAAGGAGAAAAGATAGAATGGCTATGCTTCACTTTCGAAATCGTCGACATGGACGGAGCCCGCATCGATAAAGTTCTGGTTCAAAAAAATGAAACGGATAACATAACCTTGTAACATCGATCTCAATGACAAAGACCAAACTAAATATCGAATCTTGGAACCGGAAGGAACACTTCCGGTTCTTTTCTGCTTTTGACGATCCCTTTTTCGGAATAACTACAAACGTAGATTTTACTACTATATATCTCGAAGCCAAACATGATTCTCAATCTTTTTTCCTTTACTCGCTCCATCACATATTGACAAAAGCCAATGAAACAGACGAATTCAAATTAAGAATCGAGGGAGGGAATTCTGTCGTTAAATACGATACCATACACGTATCTCCGACAATAGGAAGAGAAGACGGAACATTCGGTTTTGCTTTTTTCGAATATATCCCCGATCGCAACGATTTCATTCAACAAGCAATTCAAGAGATAACAAGAGTAAAAAACAGTACAGGGTTATCCTTTTCGAAAAATACAGGAAGAGAAGACGTTATCAGATACTCTTCTATTCCGTGGTTCTCCTTCTCCGAAATGAAACACGCTGTTTCTTTCAAGAACGGAGACTCGGTTCCTCGCATATCGACAGGAAAACTCATCGACACAAATGGGAAAATGCTTCTTCCCATATCGATCTGTGCCCATCACGGACTCATGGATGGGAAACATGTAGCCCAATTCTTAAATAAATTATCCGAACCATAAAAAATTTCTGCTCCCCATAAGTCTTCCAATCCTGTCTTGTTATGACATAGATATACTATTTGTACCAATGGTAGAGACAAACGAAACGAGGTATACCCCCGATGAATTTGTTTTTACCCTCGTTTGTATTATCTTTGCACCCCTAAAAGATTTAGTATAAAACAGGAGAGGATAAATATCCTCCGTGTGCTTGAACACCACGTAAAAAACAAGAATTATGAATCGTTCTTTTTCCCTGCCCTTTTTAATCATGGGCGTTGTCTTTTGTGTCTGCCTCATCTGCTCGAATTTACTCGAAGTAAAGATGATTTCGTTAGGAGGTATTACTGCGACCGCAGGTCTCATCGTTTTCCCCATCTCTTACATTATCAACGATTGTATCGCCGAGGTTTGGGGATATCGAAAAGCCCGACTCATTATTTGGCTCGGATTCCTGATGAACTTAATGGCCGTCATCTTTATACAGATAGCGATTATATTACCATCGGCTCCATTTTGGGACGGACAGAAATCGTTCGAAACCGTATTTTCATCAACTCCCCGCATCTTATTAGCAAGTTTCATAGCTTTCCTTGTAGGCTCCTTTTTGAACGCCTATGTCATGAGCAAAATGAAAATATCGAGCAAGGGCAAACACTTTTCATTACGAGCCATTACATCGACCGTAGTGGGCGAAAGTGCCGATTCGCTCTTGTTTTTTCCTATCGCATTCGGTGGAGTAGTTCCTGTAAACGAACTATTGATTCTCATTGTAACACAAGCCTGCCTTAAAACGGCCTATGAAATCGTCATATTGCCGGTAACGATAAGAGTCGTACGATTCGTAAAAAAGATAGACGGCAGCGATGTCTACGACCAGAAAGTTTCATACAACATATTCAAGATAAAAGAACTACAATAATCAACACGACTTATTATGAAATCAGAGACATCACAACTGACCCTGCTGGGACATAAGACAGTATATAAACAGGATTATGCACCCGAGGTCTTGGAAACATTTATAAACAAACACCCGGAAAACGATTACTGGGTACGATTCAACTGCCCGGAGTTTACCAGTCTGTGCCCGATTACCGGACAACCCGATTTCGCTACCATACAAATCGACTATATTCCCGGAGAACATATGGTAGAAAGCAAGAGTCTGAAACTTTATTTATTCAGTTTCCGTAACCACGGAGCTTTTCATGAAGATTGCGTGAACATCATCATGAAAGACCTCGTTAAGCTCATGAATCCCAAATACATCGAAGTAACAGGTTTCTTCACGCCCCGCGGCGGTATCAGCATATATCCGTATTGTAATTACGGACAACCGGGTACAGAATACGAGCAAATGGCGAAACAGAGATTACAAAACCACCGTTAAACCGGCTCAGACTTCGGTGAACAACTTTCCTTGCCAAGTATCGCGTTCTTTCATTCGCTTCAACAGACGAGCCGTAAACTCATAGTTCTTTATCCCCCAATTCGGAGCGATAAGCAGTTCGGCCGGGGACTGAGAGACAAAACGTTCGATAGCGATGTGCGGAGACAATCGCTCGGCAAAATCGATTGCCAGATCGATATACTCATCGACATCGTACAAATGAAAATCATTCGGATTGCTTTTATATTCGGCAGCCATACGGGTATGGAGAATAAGCTGTAACTGATGCAACTTAATCGTGTTGAGCGGCAACCGGGACATCTTATCGGCATGAGATAAAATCATCTCCCGATTCTCTCCCGGCAATCCCAATATCATGTGAGCCCCCACTGCAATACCCATTTCAGCCGTACGACAAATAGCATCGGCCGAAGCGGCAAAATCATGTCCCCGGTTAACCCTACGCAAAGTTTCGTCGCAAGTACTCTCCACGCCATACTCCACCAATACGAATGTATGTCGGGACAAATCCGCAAAATACTCCAACAGTCCGTCGGGCATACAATCGGGGCGAGTACCGACAATAATCCCCACGACACCGGGGTGAGACAACGCCTCCTCATACTTCTGCTTCAAAACAGCAAGCTCTCCATACGTGTTCGTATAAGCCTGAAAATAGGCCAAATAGTGCATTTCAGGATATTTACGGGCAAAAAAAGCTATCCCCTCTTTCAACTGGGAAGTGATACTCTTCCCCGTGTGGCAATAATCAGGACTGAACGTCTGATTGTTGCAATAAGTACAACCACCGCCCCCAATACTCCCGTCCCGATTAGGGCAAGTAAACCCTGCATGTAACGATATTTTTTGGACTTTGCAATCGAAATGGAGATTCAAAAAATCGGAAAAATCCCGATACCGTTTTTCTCCCGTCACCATCAATGCCCAAATTGATTATAAAATTCGACTACTGCAATAATTCCTTTTTCATACATTTCGATCAGGAAATTTTCATTCGGCGAATGCGTGGCATCCGATTCTAATCCGAATCCCATTAAGACCGATTTCACACCCAAAACTTTTTCAAAAGTTGCTATAATAGGGATACTTCCTCCACGACGTACCGCCAATGGACGTTTTCCGAACGCCAGCTCATACCCCTTTTCCGCAGCCCGATAAGCCGGCAAATCGATAGGACATACATAGCTTTCACCCCCATGCATCGGGCTCACTTTCACCTTTACGCTGCGAGGAGCGACAGAGTATATGTAATCGATAAACATCTTGGATATCTCCTCATGATTCTGATGGGGAACCAACCGGCAAGAAACTTTGGCATAGGCTTTTGACGGCAATACAGTTTTTGCACCTTCGCCCGTGTACCCGCCCCAAATACCGCAAATATCGAACGTAGGACGAATGGCGGTACGCTCCAAAGGTGAATAACCAACCTCTCCCGAAAGAGCCTCCACATCGATCGCCGCTTTATATTTTTCTTCATCATAAGGCACAGCTCCCAACATGGCTCGTTCTTGCGTCGAAACAGTTTCTACTTTGTCGTAAAAATGCGGTAAGGTTATATGACCATTTTCATCTACGACACCGGCCAGCATTTTGCAAAGTTCGTTAATGGGATTAGCTACCGTTCCTCCGAAAATTCCCGAATGCAAATCCCGATTAGGACCCGTGACCTCTATCTCCCAATAGGCCAATCCTCGCAACCCGGTTGTGATAGACGGAGTATCCAAACCGACCATACTCGTGTCTGAGACCAGTATCACATCGCATTTCAACAAATCGAGGTGTTCCTTACAAAAAACCTCTACTCCGGGGGAACCGATTTCCTCGCCACCTTCTATCAAAAATTTCACATTACAGCGTAACAAACCCTCTTTGACCGCAATTTCAAAGGCTTTCAACTGGATAAACCCTTGCCCTTTGTCATCGTCGGCCCCCCGAGCCCACAACTTCCCGTCTTTTACTACCGGCTCGAAAGGCTCGGTGTGCCACAGTTCAAGCGGTTCGACAGGCATCACATCATAATGAGCATATACCAGTACCGTAGGGAAACTCCTATCAACTATCTTTTCGGCGAAAACCACAGGCGAGGCCGAGGTAGGCATCACTTCGGCTCTATCGGCCCCAGCTTCCAAAAGCAAATCCCTCCATCGTTCGGCACAAAGCTGCATATCCTTTCTATGTTCAGGCAACGCACTGATAGAAGGAATACGAAGCAACGAAAATAACTCGTTGAAAAAACGCTCTCTATGACTGTCTATATACTTTTTTGTATCCATATTTTTTAATTTATAATTTATGACTTTGTGCCAACAAATAATAATCGAGAATAACCATTGCTGCCATAGCTTCCACCACAGGTACGGCACGGGGCAATACGCAAGGGTCATGACGTCCTTTTGCCCTCAACACGGTCGGGTTTCCTTGCGAATCGACTGTCTCTATATCTTTCAATAAAGTAGCGACCGGCTTGAACGCGACTCTGAAATAAATATCTTCTCCATTGGAAATTCCACCTTGAATCCCACCCGAATGATTGGTTCTCGCTACGATTCTTCCCTGTTGAGTTTCGAACACGTCATTCATTTGAGAGCCTCTGTATCTCACCCCGCCAAAGCCCATACCATATTCAAAACCTTTTACAGCGTTTATGCTCAACATCGCACTACCCAATGCGGCATGCAGCTTGTCGAACACAGGCTCGCCCAACCCTGCCGGGACATGACGAACGACACAGGTAACAACACCTCCCACTGTATCGCCTTCTGACTTTACTTTTCCGATATATTCCTCCATTCGTTTTGCCATATCCGCATCGGGACAACGTACCGGATTTTTCTCTATCTCGTCGAAGTCATATCGATTATAATCGCCGGACAAAGACAATTCCCCCACCTGCGAAGTATACGCCCAGACTTCTATGCCCAGCCGAGTTAAAACAAGTTTTGCAAGAGCTCCGGCGACACAGCGAGCTATCGTCTCGCGAGCCGAAGAACGACCACCTCCCCGATGATCCCGTACCCCGTATTTCTGGGTGTATGTATAATCGGCATGCGAAGGGCGGAACACCTCCCGCAAATTATCATAATCCGATGAGTGTTGATTCTCATTATACACAAGAAAACCGATAGGCGTACCGGTTGTCTTCCCTTCGAAAATCCCGGAGAGGAATTCTACCCGATCGTTTTCTTTACGAGAGGTGACAATCGACGATTGCCCGGGACGACGCCTGTTTAACTCTCGCTGTATATACTCCATATCCACAGGAATACCGGCAGGCATACCGTCTACCACCCCACCGATCGCCCTACCATGAGACTCTCCGAATGAAGTAAGCGTAAAGAGATTTCCGAACGTGTTCATCTCGATTATTGTATTAGTTAATTAAACAAAGATAGTACAAACAAAAAGCAAAAACAATACTCGCATGAATTATACCGGTCATTCTATAACTTATAATACAAATATTTATCTTCCATATAGAACCTTAATCCTATTGTTACAAATATAGGTAAGAGAACTAAAAAGCGAACGGCTCCATTTTTGACGATGGTACATTTTCCATAACATCGAACATAATAATCTCAAATACTGTTATTTATTTTCAAAGGAGCCATATACTCCTTTCCTCAAAAAAATAATATAAACAAATATCATATCGATTTTTTCTTTATTTTTGTAAATCAATTTCTAAAACTAAAAAAATGAAGAGCATTAAAATTATGTCTTGTATATTGGCTGCCGGCATGCTATTTACAAGCTGTAACATGTCAAATACCGGAAAAGGAGCCCTTATCGGGGGAGGTAGCGGAGCCGCTGTCGGCGCCGGATTAGGTGCGATTTTCGGAAAAGGCAAAGGAGCTGCTATCGGTGCTGCCGTGGGTGCTGCCGTAGGAACAACGGCAGGAGCCCTTATCGGAAAGAAAATGGACAAAGCGGCCGAACAAGCCAAACAGGTAGAAGGTGCACAAGTCGAGCAAGTTACCGACAACAATGGATTACAAGCTGTAAAAGTGACATTCGACTCGGGAATCCTTTTCTCGACAAGCAGTTCAAACCTCAGTTCATCGGCTAAATCGTCTTTAAGTAAATTCGCTAACGACGTACTGAACCAAAATCGTGATATGGACGTCACTATCTACGGATATACAGATAATCAGGGCTGGAAAAACTCGACAGCAGAACAAAGTTACCAGAAAAATCTGAACTTATCTCAGGAGCGAGCTCAAAGTGTAGCAAGCTATCTGCTGGCATGCGGGGTTTCCACGAACCAGATCAAATCTGTGCAAGGTATGGGCGAAGCCAATCCCATAGCAGACAACTCCACGGCAGCAGGCCGACAAGAAAACCGTCGTGTAGAAATCTATTTGTATGCAAGCCAACAAATGATTCAACAAGCCGAAGCCGGAACCCTTTAAGGAATAACGCCATCATAAATCCACTGACAGGTATATTCTGTCAGTGGATTTATAAAATATGAGTCCAACAACTATTTATGTCATTCGATTGTATATACGATATAAAATCAGAATGAGTTTCTCCAAACATCAATTTGACACTAAAAAAAGATCCGAATAATGAAAACCGTTTATTTATTTCTCGCAACAGGATTTGAAGAAATAGAAGCTCTCACGATCGTAGATATGTTACGACGAGCCGAAATCGATATTACAACCGTTTCCATATCGCGAAATCTTCAAGTTGAAGGAGCTCATGGAATAACTGTTACAGCCGATTGTACATGGGTGGAACTATCGACCGAAGATGCAGACTGGTTAATTTTACCCGGAGGAATGCCGGGAACAAAACACTTGGGAGAATGCAAACCGTTGGTTTCTTTATTGCAACGCCAAGCCGCTGCCAACAAGAACATCGCTGCCATTTGTGCCGCTCCGTCGGTTCTGGGTCAGGCAGGATTGCTTAACGGATATAAAGCTACCTGTTATCCCGGATTTGAGCAATTCCTCACTGGCGCAACTGTAACAGGCGACAACGTGACTGTCGACCGAAACATTACCACAGGAAAAGGTCCGGGAGCCGCCATATCGTTCGCCACAGCCATCATCACCCAAATTGCCGGGGAAGAAAAAGCCCGTGAGGTCACGAGCGGCATGTTATTGTAAATCTTCAAAACCATACAGATAAAAAATAGCCCCGGCATTGTCGGGGCTATTTTTGTCATATTACAAATTCAACTATCGAATTATCCCACAATAGACGAAACCATCTTATCCAACGCTTCGGTCAATTTGTCGGCATTCTTTCCGCCGGCTTGTGCGAAATAGGGTTGCCCGCCTCCACCACCTTGTATCAACTTAGCAGCATCCCGAACAATCGCAGAAGCATTCTTCCCATCGGCAACCAAGTCATCGCTCAGCATAACAGTCAATAGAGGTTTATCTTTATCCCGGGTCGCGGCGACAAAAGCCAATCCTTTGGAGACTTCACCTCGAAGTAAAAAGGCGATTCCCTTAACCATATCGGACGGCATCAGACCGATGAAACGAATAAGTTTCACGCCGTCTATACTCTCGGCCGATTTAACCATACGATCTTTCAAGACAATCATTTTCTCCTTAACATATTCCTCGGCCTGTTTCCTCAATTCGGCATTTTCATCGATGGCTTTATGAATCGCTTGTAACAAATTGGGAGCATTATTAAACAAGATTCCTATCTCTTTCAACGAATCTTGCAAGGCGTTCATCGTTTCCTCCACCCGAGCTCCTGTTATAGCCTCGATACGACGGATTCCCGCAGCAATCGAACTCTCGGTTATAATTTTTATCATACCGATATTTCCGGTATTGGATACATGAGTACCACCGCACAACTCGACAGAGGATCCAAAACGAATCACCCGGACTTCTTCTCCATACTTTTCACCAAACAGAGCCATCGCTCCCATAGCCTTAGCCTCGGCGATAGGAACATTACGATGTTCATCTAACGGGATAGCTTCACGCACTTTTCGATTGGCTATCATCTCGACTTTTCTCAACTCTTCGTCTGTGACTTTTTGAAAATGAGAAAAATCAAAACGCAACGACTGCGGAGAGACATAAGAACCTTTTTGTTCTACATGAGTTCCTAAAACTTCACGCAGAGCTTCGTGCAAAAGATGAGTCGCCGTGTGATTACATGCAGTCGCCCGACGTGCCTCTTTATCGATAACGGCATGGAATGTAGCGGTCACATCTTCGGGTAATCGCTCGGCTATATGAATACTCAAATTATTTTCCCGCTTGGTCTGTAATATCTCCACGATATCATTTCCAGAAATCAACTTTCCTGTATCGCCTACCTGACCACCCATTTCGGCATAGAAAGGGGTTCTGTCCAAAACAATCTGATAAAACTCGCGAGCTTTTTGTTTTACCTTACGATAGCGCAATATCTCGGCGTCGCACTCGGTCATATCGTATCCCACGAATTCGGGCTCACCCTCTTTCAATACAACCCAGTCGCCCGTTTCTACGGCAGCCGCATTACGAGCCCGTTCCTTTTGTTGTTGCATTTGGGCGTTGAACTCGTCGATATCCACTCCTAACCCTTTTTCTTTCAATATCAACTCGGTCAAATCAAGAGGGAAACCATAAGTGTCGTACAACACGAAAGCATCCCGCCCGCTAATCTCGCTCTTACCAGCAGCCTTTGTATCGGCAGTTACTTTATCGAGCAACTTAATACCGGTTTCGAGAGTACGCAAGAAAGCATCTTCCTCCTCTTTAATTACTTTTCCGATAAGGACCTTTTGAGCCTTCAATTCAGGATAGGCATCTCCCATCGTTTCAATAAGAATGTCCAATAATTTATAAAGGAAAGCCTGCTTCTGACCCAAGAATGTATACCCGTAACGTACAGCCCGACGTAAAATACGACGAATTACATAACCGGCTTTCGCATTCGATGGCAACTGCCCGTCGGTAATAGAAAATGCAATCGTACGTATGTGGTCTGCAATGACACGCATAGCAATATCGACCTTAGGATCGTCGCCATATTTCTTACCGCAAAGACGCCCGATTTCCCCGATAATCGGTTGGAATACATCGGTGTCATAATTAGACGTCTTTCCTTGCAACGCCATACAAAGCCGTTCGAATCCCATACCGGTATCGATTACCCGAGCAGGAAGAGGTTCGAGCGAACCATCGGCTTTACGGTTATATTGCATAAACACAAGGTTCCATATCTCTATCACTTGCGGGTGACTCTGGTTAACCAATTTCAATCCATCGACTTCGGCTCTCTCGGCATCACTCCGCAAATCGATGTGAATCTCAGAACAGGGTCCACAAGGTCCCGTATCTCCCATTTCCCAAAAATTATCATGTCGATTTCCGTTAATTATATGATCTTTGGGCAAATGCGCTTCCCAATACGAGGCAGCCTCGTTATCTCTCTCCAAACCTTCGGACGCATATCCTTCGAATACGGTAGCGTATAATCGGGCCGGATCTATTTTCAATACGTCGACCAAATATTCCCAAGACCAATCGATCGCTTCTTTCTTAAAATAGTCCCCGAACGACCAGTTACCGAGCATCTCGAACATGGTGTGATGATAGGTATCCAGTCCCACCTCTTCCAAATCGTTGTGCTTACCGCTCACTCTCAAACATTTTTGTGAATCCGCGACCCGCTTATATTTTGCCGGAACATTTCCCAAGATAATATCTTTAAACTGGTTCATTCCCGCATTGGTAAACATCAACGTAGGGTCATCTTTAATCACCATCGGAGCCGAAGGCACGATCTGATGGCCTCGTTCTCTGAAAAAATCCTTAAAAGATTCACGAATCTCTTTTGCTGTCAGCATAACAATTTAATTATATTAAGTTCCACGGCTTTCTTTTTCGTTATCGAAATAGAAATCGCCAATACGGTATATTAATATTACCAAAAACAATTTGCAAAAATAGCCCAAATTATTATTTTTGTACCCATGTGCAGATAAAAAAATGCTTAGAAACATATTTTTTTACGGTCTATAAAAGCTTTTGCCAATAAGAATGAGCCGACAAATAATCAATGAGTAAAAAAATATTCTACATATACAATCCTAAAACACTGACATACGAACGGGTATATCCTTCACTTCGCCAGCGCATCATCGTTGTTTTACGCCATTTGTTCGTCGGTAGCATACTAAGTATAGGGGTCATCGTCGCATTTTATTTTTGGTTCGGTTCGCCCAAAGAAGAGCTTCTGAAAATGGAAAACGAGCAAATGCAGACACAATATAAAGTGCTTTCCAAACGAGTCGATGCAGCGCTGGAAGTTCTGAATGATTTACAACAACGAGACGACAACATGTATCGGGTCATTCTGCAAGCCGAGCCTGTAAACGATGAAATCAGGAATAACGGAATATACAATCCCAGCCGGTACGAGAATCTGTTGCAAATGAGCGATGCAGAGCTGGTTGTTTCCACCAGTCAAAAAGTAGACAACCTTGCGAGGCAAGTATATGTACAATGCAATTCCATGAACGAACTCGTCAAACTGGCACAAGGCCAAGAGGAGCGCATAAAACACATTCCGGCCATACAACCCGTTTCTAACAAAGATTTGAAACGAACAGCATCGGGGTATGGTTATCGAATAGATCCGATCTACAAGACCACAAAATTCCATCAGGGAATGGACTTTTCTGCCAATGTGGGAACCCCTGTTTACGTAACCGGGAACGGCCGTGTCGTTGAAACCGGCTGGCAACAAGGATTTGGGAACACGGTAGTCATCGATCACGGATATGATTATAAAACCCGATATGCTCACCTCAGTAAAATATTAGTCCGTAAAGGACAAGAAGTCATACGAGGAGAAGAAATAGCCGAAGTAGGCAATACGGGGAAATCCACAGGGCCGCATTTACATTACGAAGTTCTATACAAAGGGAAAGCACAGAATCCTATCAATTACTATTTCTTCGACCTTTCACCCGAAGATTACGACCGCATGACTCAACTTGCCGAAAATCAAGGGCGTGTAATGGATTAAAAACAAATCGTATGAAAGAACCTGTAACAAATAAACAAAAACTATATTACACGATCGGTGAGGTATCGGACATGTTCAATGTAAACCAATCCTTACTCCGATATTGGGAAACAGAGTTTAAAACAATCAACCCTAAACGATCCCCCAAAGGGACTCGTTATTATTCCCAAAAAGATATCGAAGAAATAAAGCTCATTCACTATTTGCTGAAAGAAAGAAAGCTGAAAATAGAAGGAGCGAAACAAGTATTGAAACACAAAAGAGAAAGTACCGTTCGGTCCCAACAAGTAGTGGAACGACTGAAATCACTGCGTTCCGAACTAATTGCCATTATGGAAGAACTGGAATAGCTTGGCAGTTAAAAAGGAAGATATTGACAATTTCAAGAAAGTTTCTTACACTTCCTAAACAAATAAGGTACACTATTCACACCGAGGATAAGCCCCAGAATCGCCCCGCAACTATTGGCGAGAAAATCATACCAGTCCGCGCTTCGCCCCATAGACATAGCACCCTGCAACAACTCCATCAAGCCACCCCACACAATAGCCCCGCACACGAGCAAAATCAACTTGGGAGCGGTAAACTTCGATACCCGATATATATCGAAACAGCCTATCCAAACAAGCCCCAAATACATACAACCGTGTACCAGCTTATCGGCTCCTTCGAATAAATAAAACTCCTGACTATGTACCGGATTCTTAGCCAGAGACAAATATGTAATTACAACCAATACTATAATCGTAGGGACAAACGCCAAAAATCTAAAAGGCCTCATATCTATTCACGTAATCTTTACAACAAACAAAAAGGTGCAATTATCTCCTTTTTACAGAAATACTTGCTTTTGCAATCCTTTGACAAAGATAAAGTAAGCTAAGAATAAAAACAAATCACCCGATTTCTGCCAAGAATCAATCTACCTGTACCTCCTGTCACAAAGGCCGCATTTTCATTTACGACAAAACCAAATCCATTTGTATTTGGTTATATAATCTATCATTCATTTTTTACAAAAAGGATTACACTTTTATAGAAAAAGGGCTCTATTCCCTTTTTATTAAGCTACTATATGAACAAATAAATTAAAATTTTATACTTTTGTAATTATATCTTGAACTAAAAATGGGAGAACGGGCAAAATTCGCGACCAAGTTAGGAGTAATAGCCACCACGGTAGGATCGGCGGTAGGATTAGGAAATATTTGGAGATTCCCTTATGAAGCCGGAATGAACGGAGGGGGAGCATTCTTAATGATTTACATTCTATGTGTTCTTATATTAGGTGTTCCGGTTATGTGTGCCGAATTCATTATCGGAAGGAAATCCAAATCCGACACGGTAGACGCATTCAAAAAATTAATTCCCGGCAGTCGATGGTACTACATCGGATATATCGGAATATTGGCCTCGATTCTTATTTTAGGATATTATATGGTCATATCGGGTTGGACGCTCGAATATCTTTTTCAAGCAGCCTGTAACAATCTGACCGGAAAAACGGCAGCAGAATTCAAAGCTGAACAAAACGCATTTATTCAGAACGATTTTCGGCCGTTACTATGGATATACATTTTTCTCTTTATCAACTATATCATCATATCTAAGGGTGTACAGAAAGGAATCGAAAAAATGTCCAACATATTGATGCCTATACTGTTCATTATTCTCATCGTTTTTTGCATACGATCGTTAACACTACCCGAAGCCAACGAAGGACTGAAATTTTTCCTACACCCCGATTTTTCGAAAATCACACCCCAAGTCATCGTACGGGCAATGGGGCAAGCATTCTTCTCTTTAAGTTTAGGTATGGGTATCCTCATCACCTATTCCTCCTACTTCAATAATAAAACTCATCTGATAAAAACAGCCAGCACGGTAGCGATACTAGACACAACCGTTGCTATTTTGGCCGGAGTAATTATATTCCCGGCTGTTTTCTCTTATGGTGTGGATCCTGTCGCCGGTCCCGATCTTGTATTTGTCACCCTCCCCAATGTATTCAATCAAATGCCGGTATCTGCGTTATGGTCTGCATTGTTTTTCTTACTCCTCACTGTGGCAGCTCTTACTTCCACCGTTTCTCTTTTCGAAGTTGCAGTTGCATTTTTTATCAACCACATGCATCTGTCAAGGAAAAAGGCAACCCGGACAATGATGATCATTGTTGCCATATTAAGCACTATCTGCTCTCTTTCTATCGGTTCATGGAGCCATATACGCATTTTTGGGAAAACCATATTCGATGCCTGCGATTACTTCTCAGCTATCATCTTGTTGCCGATAGGCGGACTGTTGATAAGTATTTTCATCGGTTGGATACTGAAACGAAATATCTCCCGGGAGGAATTGACTAACCGAAATAAATTGCACGAGCCACTATTCAATGCGATCTTTTTCTGTATCAAATATATAGCCCCAATCATCATCATTTTAATCTTTTTATCGGGATTTGGTATTATCTGATGGCACTTAAAAACGATTCTTTTTTCTCATTATCGAAAAGCGAACGCAGAGCGACTCTGTTATTGATTATCATTCTGTTAATCCTCACAGGAGCTCGCATTGCACAATACTACTATCATTCACGAGAAAAGGTTGAAGTTACAATGGAATACGAATCATTTCAATCCGAGCTGGAAGAATTCAATCGTTCTTTGACCCATCAAAACGAAAAAGCAAAAAATGCCGAACGGCAATCATCTAAAAGTTCCCGCCCTCCTAAAAGTTTAAAACCGGTTCCCCGGGAAGAATAGTGCCAAAGAAGTTTTTTTAAATCCATACCTTACTATTCAACAAAAAGAACTATCTTCGCTTAACATAACAGCAGGCCGGTATGCAATGCCTGTATCGGCAGGTCTTGTTATATGATTTCAAAACGTACAGTACTATGTTCCAGTGGATACAAAAAGAACCGTTGTCTTTGAATCTTGGTGGAGAATTGGTTTCCCTATCGAGACCATTAATCATGGGAATACTCAATATCACCCCCGACTCTTTTTACCCCGGAAGCCGTACTACGGAAGAAGAACAAATCGCCGAGCGACTGCATAAAATGGTGAATGAAGGCGCCGACATCATAGACATAGGAGCCTACTCCTCGCGACCTAATGCCGACGACATCTCACCCGACGAAGAGATGAAACGACTTTCGAAGGGACTCGATATTATCCGCAAACTATATCCCGATGCACGAGTTTCGGTCGATACATTTCGTGCCGATATAGCCGCTCGCTGTGTCCGGGAATACGGAGTACAGATGATCAACGACATATCGGGGGGAGAACTCGATTCTCAAATGTTCGAAACCATAGCCGAATTGAAAGTCGCCTATATTTTGATGCACATGAAAGGGACGCCCCAAACCATGATGCAACAAATCCGATACGAGCATATCATTCCCGAAATGCTTTACTATTTCTCATCACGTATCGCCCGACTCGAAAGCCTCGGTGTCAACGATATCATCATCGATCCGGGATTCGGATTCAGCAAATCGGTCGACGACAACTACTTGCTCATGAACCGACTCGACGAATTTACCCGTATAGGCTATCCCTTATTGGTGGGAATATCTCGTAAATCAATGATATATAAATACTTTGGATACACTCCCGAAGAAAGTCTAAACGGAACTACAATCTTAAACACACTGGCTTTATTAGGAGGAGCCGACATTTTGAGAGTGCATGACGTAAAAGAAGCTGTGGAAGCGGTAAAAATAGTTTCAAAAACCATACAATCCGTAAAATAAAATGTTTTCATTCGGCATAAAAGATATTATCGACATACTCATCGTAGCCCTGCTTCTGTACACTCTTTACAAAATGATGAAAGAGTCGGGAACAATAAGCATATTCACCGGCGTATTAGCATTCGTGGGAGTATGGATCGTTGTAACGCAAATCCTCGACATGCGTCTCATCGGGTCTATCATGGACAAATTTATGAGTGTAGGCCTCCTTATACTCGTTATTTTGTTTCAAGATGAAATCAAGCGCTTTCTCGTACAACTCGGGTCGCACAAACGATGGAGATTCTTTTTCAATTTCTTCCTTAAACACAAAGATACCGGAGAAAAGCCCTATATCATGCCCATCGTACATGCCTGTATGAATATGTCCAAGACAAAAACCGGAGCCCTGATAGTCATCGAGCAAGGAGTTTCACTCGATAATTACAAAAATACCGGCGACACGATCAACGCAAATGTAAATGCAAGGCTCATCGAGAACATATTTTTCAAAAATAGTCCGTTGCACGACGGAGCCATGATTATCGCCGATGATCGAATAGCCTCGGCAGCTTGCATATTACCGGTCTCGCACAATACGAGAATACCCAAATCGATGGGGCTAAGACATCGGTCGGCATTAGGTATAACCGAAGTAACCGATGCCCTTGCCGTCGTCGTATCGGAAGAAACGGGAAATATCTCTTTGGCTCACAATGGAAAAATAACGACCAAAATCTCAGGTAAGGACCTCGAACGTATGCTGGCACAAGAATCTATTGATTGACTCAAAACGTCTGAATCGAAACAAAATCGCTCCACGGAAATCGTTCAGCATAAATCACGCGAGAACAGCTCGGGACATGAAGAACCACTTCCGAAAGAATGGACGGATTAAAACCATCGGCCACCGCAGGAGGTATCGGAGCCTCGATATAAATATCTTTCAACCGGAGACAGCCCGTAAAAAGATGATCGCCGATACACGTCACCTCCTTACCGAAAACCACAGTCATAAGAGTCTTGATTTTACCGAAAAAAAAATTTTCAAATTTCAAATTCCTCCCCACATAAAGTTTTTCCAAAGGACAATTATAAAACAAATTATCTCCCACCTGCAAAGGTTTATTCCCATCGACAAATATCGCCTCTTTCAAAGAAATACAACTCCTGAATGCGTACACTCCTATCGTGTTCACATCACACCCTATCGACACCACCCCCAAAGACTCACATCTATAAAAAGCCAATTCACCTATATCCCGAACTTTATCCGGTATAACAACCGACGACAAATTATAACAACACCCGAATGCTCCTTCTCCGATAGACAATAGATTATCGGGGATTATCACTCTTGTCAATCGGGCACATTTATAAAAAGTATAATCTCCTATCTTATTATCCGAGGCACTATAATTTCCATAATAGGTATTTCCCCCATTTACAATATTTACCCCCGACAAATCCAAAACGGACAAACAACCGCCTGTCTCCTTTCCGTTTGCATCACACCCGCTCATCTCGCGAATGTATCTTAGGTCCGTGCCATTTAATTCCCCTATCAGTGTAAGCTCTACGATTCTGTATTTCAAATGAGACGCTATCAACGACGGTAGTGTACCAGCTTCATTCACACGAATAACCATACTCTTGTTACTGGGCCTTAATCTTCCGATCAACGCCCTTAACGACCACATAACACATTTCAAATTTTTCATAAATGCAATAAACTCTATAAAAGAACAATTCCCCCAACAATTAAAAATATAAGAAATCGTTTGTCCACCCAATAGAATACAAACTCAGTATGACAACAACATTATACGCAACCCAAACGTAAATTCGACTCCGTCAAAAAAACTTTATTCCCTCTTTATAAATAAAACTAAATACTTCAACACAACACGATCGCTATACTTCAAAGTAATTTTTGTATAGCGTCACAAATATTGGAAATGGCGAGTGTAGAGACAAACGAAAATCTTATCTCCAACTTGACTATGCCGAACCATATCCTATATTCGTATCTGCAAATATAATAAAATCTGTTATAACAGATATGAATCCTATTTGTAATACACAATTTTATATATATTATATAGATTCAGTCGATAATTGATGGTGATTTTCCTTGTATATCCTAACCCCTCTCCTATATCGCTAACGCAACACAGGGGAGAAGGGTAAATACAATCCCATTCCATTCGCTAAAATAATGAGACAGAAGGGCACTAAAACTCCTCCTTTGCCTTGTTCCGTAGCATTACGGGGTATTTCAGTTTTCATCACTATCGGAAATTAAAAACTCCTCCCCTGTGTTTGGCAACGCTAAATATAGGGGAGGTGGCACGTAGTGACGGAGGGGTTAACCCTTACAGTCAAAAAAACTTATGAAATCTTTTTAACCCCTCTCCTCAGAAACGGGTGTTTCTTCGGTATCTCTCCTGTATCGCAACACAGGGGAGAAGGGGTGAATACAATCCCATTCAATTCGCTAAATTAATGTGGCAGAAAATAGAGCTGTCCCTACTTTCTACTTCCCCATTATATATCGACTAAACAAAAACATTTCTTGAATTTATTTAAAACAGTTGAGGCGTAGAAAATATTCTACGCCTCAATACCCTATTTATATTGTAACTATTTTATCGATTAGCCCGTTTACGCTCCGTCTCATCTAAAATAATTTTACGTAAACGCAAATGATGAGGAGTCACCTCCACATATTCGTCTTCTTTTATATATTCGAGAGCTTCTTCCAAACTGAATATAACCGGTGGAACGATACGAGCCTTATCGTCTGCACCAGAAGCTCGCATATTCGTCAGTTTCTTCGACTTGGTAACATTCACCACTATATCGTTATCCTTAGCATTTTCCCCAACAACCTGTCCGGCATAAACTTCTTCCTGAGGGAAAATAAAGAACCGACCTCTATCTTGCAACTTATCGATAGCATAGGCATAGGCCGTACCCGCTTCCATCGCAATTAACGAGCCGTTTGTACGGCGGTCTATATCGCCTTTCCAGGGCTGATATTCCAAAAAGCGGTGAGCCATAATAGCTTCTCCCGCCGAAGCGGTCAGCACGTTGGTTCGCAATCCGATAATACCACGCGAAGGAATATGGAACTCGATGTGTATGCGATCGTTCTGCGTAGTCATCGATACCATCTCTCCTTTCCGGCGTGTAACCATATCGATAATCTTGCTGGCATATTCCTCTGGAAGATTGATTGTCAACAACTCCACCGGCTCACATTTCTGCCCGTCAATTTCCTTAATAATTACCTGAGGCTGTCCTACTTGCAACTCATATCCTTCACGTCGCATAGTTTCTATCAAGACCGACAAATGTAACACTCCACGTCCATAAACAGTCCACGCATCATCGGTATCGCCCCGCTCCACACGCAAAGCCAGATTTTTATCCAACTCTCTTGTCAAACGATCGGCTATATGCCTCGAAGTCACATATTTTCCATCTTTACCGAAAAAAGGAGAATCATTAATTGTAAACAACATAGACATGGTAGGCTCATCGATAGCGATTCTCGGTAAAGCCTCCGGTTCGACGACATCGGCTATGGTATCGCCAATTTCGAAATTTTCGATACCAATGAGTGCACAAATATCCCCCGAACCTACCGACTGAACTTTGGCACGTCCCATACCCTCGAAAACATCGAGCTCTTTAATCCGCTGTTTAACGACCGATCCGTCTTTCTTACACAAGGCCACGTCCATACCCTCTTTCAGCTCACCGCGATGAACACGGCCGACAGCAATACGTCCCACATAAGGAGAATAATCGAGCGAAGTAATCAACATCTGGGGTGTACCTTCGAGATACTGCGGTTCGGGTATATACTCGATAATCGCATCGAGCAAAGCGGTTATATTGTCGGTCGGTTTCCTCCAATCTGTCGAAAACCAACCCTGTTTGGCCGAACCGTATATTGTGGGGAAATCAAGTTGTTCTTCGGTTGCATCGAGACTAAACATAAGGTCGAGAACCATCTCTTGGACTTCGTCCGGGCGGCAATTAGGTTTATCCACTTTATTGATGACCACAACCGGTTTCAATCCCATTTCAATAGCCTTCTGCAAAACGAAACGAGTCTGAGGCATAGGGCCCTCGAAGGCATCGACTAACAGCAAACAGCCGTCGGCCATGTTGAGTACACGCTCTACCTCCCCACCGAAATCGGCGTGCCCCGGAGTATCGATAACATTGATCTTGTAATCCTTATAACGGATAGAAACATTCTTCGAAAGAATCGTAATTCCTCGCTCCCTTTCCAAATCGTTATTATCCAATATCAACTCCCCGGAATTCTGGTTCTCGCGAAAGAGATGCCCGGCCAATAACATTTTATCCACCAACGTAGTTTTACCGTGGTCGACGTGAGCGATAATCGCAATGTTTCTGATTTTTTGCATATAACCTATTTTAACCGCGCAAAGTTACTACATTTTTTTAAAATGGTATATCACTTTCCTTCATTTAGTACTTAGGAGACTTTGCGAGCGCACGGAACAAGCTATAACAACGATGACTTTCTATCTTTGATTTTTAAATAAACATATCTCAAACCCGGCAACAACGGCTTTACAATAGTACTCACCATAAAAAACAGCCGGGGATATCTCCCGATAAATGAAACCAACTTGTCTTTACAAGGTAACATCGGTTGATAAGTTACTAATAATTCTTTTCTATCTTTATATGACAAACGCCACCAATAACGAAGAATATTCATTTTATACATAAAAAAGTGATGTCTCATAATACAATTGGAAACATCTTTATCTTGTTCTTTATAAGCTATTTCCTTAATTCTATCACTTTGTTCGAAAAAGTTTACAATCTTATTCTTTTCACATCTAATTTTTGTTGTCTGAGAATCATACATAATATAATTATATACAACAATTGCAGCATATTGAATTCGATTCGCTATTCTTATACAATTAATAATATAGTCTGCATCTTCGAATCTAACATTTTCTCGAAATAATATGTTATTTTCTAACAAAAACAACCGACGATATGCACAAAGCCATGAGCTCCATGGAATTGAATTCCTTTTGATAAAATCGTGTCCCGACATTACATCTTGACTATCAAATTCCTCAATTATATTCTTTGTAGAACCATTACGTTCTACAAGGGCATAATCAAACTTCAAAATATCCAAATCTTTATTTTTTTCTATAACATTCCTAAGTAAAGGCAATGCGTTCGACTCAAAAGTATCATCTGCATCAATATACAAAATATAATCACCCTTAGCAACTTTTACACCTGTATTGCGAGCGCTTCCCTGTCGTCGATTTGTTTCATGATTAATCAATCGTATATTTTGATGAAATTTCCCATATTCCGAAATAACCTGTGCCGTATTATCTGTTGAACAGTCATTGACACAAATCACTTCAAAATCATCGTCCCCCAGTCCCTGCCGATAAATGCTGTCCAAACAATTTTTTATATACTGTTCCCCATTATAGACCGGAATAATAATAGAAAAAAACACACCCATAACAAAGCATTTTTAGTATGGGCAAAAGAACAAAACAGGATTAAATATTTTTAAAATAATATATCGCTGCGATCGCTACGATTTTGTAGACTTTTTAGCTACACCCTTATCGAAAGACTGGGTATATTCCGAAAAAAAATCGTAACCTAAAATACAAGAGATACGATATAACATCGATGAATCGATACTCGATTTTTGAAAAATTTTATACACATTGGTTCTATCGCAATGTAAGGCGGTGGCAAACCAAGTAACTGTACGACCTTGTTCGCGCAACTTTTTTTCTATGAGAGAACCGATGTGTATCATCGTATCGACATCGTGCGACTCCCCTACACGAGCTAAACAAACACAAAAAAGGCGTGAGAATCACACTCCTGCCTATCTCGGTGTCAGGCTCTCGCATCGCCCTTCTATAGAGATAAGCAACGCTGAAAGCCCACGCCGATATGCATATACGGCATGCGATAAATCGGCACGCCCTACTATATAACATATCCCGTAGACGTTCGGTTGCCTTCATCTTTGTATAGAAGTTCAAATTTGCGAGATTCGACACTCCAAAGACAAACGCTTGTAAACGCCTTTCCTAATAAAAAACTCCACCCCTCCATCTGGTTTGAAAACAAACAAGACCTATCCCGAAACCGGGGTATTCAGCGTGAAGTTTTGCAAATATACGCAATCGACCCGTTTTTTACAACTCATCAAATCTTCTTTTAAAAGAGATATTTTTTTGTAAACTCAAAAACAAATGCTTACCTTTGTGCGCTCAATAATTTATTAACAACAAAACTCAAAGAAATGTATTTAGATTCTGAGAAAAAGAAAGAGATCTTTGAGAAATACGGAAAGTCCAATACTGATACTGGCTCACCCGAAGCTCAGATTGCATTATTTTCCTACCGTATTGCTCATTTGACTGAACATTTGAAGTCAAATCATAAAGATCATAGCACTGAACGAGCTCTTAAAATGTTGGTTGGTAAACGTCGTCGTTTGCTCGACTACCTCATCAAAGTCGACATCAACCGCTACCGTGCCATCATTGCACAAAAAGAGTTGGGTATCAGAAAGTAATTTTTCGCTACACAGCAACAAAAAAGCGATTCGTATTTTCCGAATCGCTTTTTTTGTTACCTCACATCGACGGTAAACCCTATTCGCGGTTCAGTCGATCATTCGTGGGGATATCGGCTCAATAGAAAATCAGAGAGGATTATCTTTTTATATCTCTACCCCCTCTCCCATACCGCTAACGCAACACAGGGGAAAAGTGCACAATGTATCCTTATACCGAAACTGAAACGCCACTTTCAATCCTCTCCCCCTGTGTTTCCATAAGGAAATATAGGGGGAGTGCCCGTAGGGCGAGGGGGTTAAACAACAGTCGAGCGAAGATGCAAAAAAATTATACACACCGCCCCTCCCCGAATCGCAAACGAGTTACTAATAAACACAACAAAGCTGCGGTTTTAAAGAATAATATTCTTTAAAACCGCAGCTATAAATCCCCTCCGCCTATATTCTTTCCAAAACCGTTTGAATAAGATCCGATACGGCTGTTTTATAATTAGGATTAGCATGATGTGCTACCCTATTAGCAATGATACTGCACACAGTCATTGCCTTGTGCCCCATAAGTTTAGCTAAACCTGCCAATGCCGAGCTTTCCATTTCATAATTAGTCACGGCCTGCGAACCGTATTTGAAAGCCTCTATTTTCTTGTTCAGTTCAGGGTCGGCCAAAGGAATTCTCAATTCCCTGCCTTGTGGCCCATAGAAACCATTGGCAGAGATCGTGACACCTCGCACCATATCGTCACCGCCGATACGAGCGACCAATTCCGAATCGGCATCTACTACATAAGGAGCAGCCCATAAAGGATTCCACTTCACTAACTCACAAAAAGCTCTTTCAAAATCAAGGTCACAGACCCTATCCCGACCGGCATAAAAATTAAGCACACCATCGAAACCGATAGATTTCTCGGCTATTACAGGGGTCCCGATTGGTACATGAGGCTGTAATCCTCCCGAAGTACCTACCCTCACCAGAGTCAACTGTCGAAATTGAGGTTTCTCATATCGAGTGGAAAAATCGATATTTGCCAAAGCATCGAGTTCATTCACTACGATATCGATATTATCGGTTCCGATACCATGCGACAAACACATCACCGATTTACCCTTGTAAGTACCGCCAATCGTGTGAAACTCTCTGCTCGAAACTTCAAATTCACGTGTATCGAAAAACGATGCGACCAAATCGACCCGTCCCGGGTCTCCCACCAATATTATTTTATCCCGCAACTGCTCGGGCTGCAAATGCAAGTGAAATACACTACCGTCTGCATTGATAATAAACTCCGATTCTGGAAAATGTTTCATATATTTTTTCTTTTATACTAACACATCATTGCGTGATAGCAAACGAATATACAGATATAAATCTGTATATTCGAAATGGTTTATTCTAATTATATATAAAAAACATCTCTTTAAGATATAACACCCGTACTCTCTATCAAAAAAAAGTTCGATATATACAAATTTCCACTCAATCTTTCTTAGAAACGACTTTCTTTGAACTTTCAGCAGCCTTTGCCTCCTTCGCTTTTTTTGCTTCCGCTCGTTTAGAGTGTCGCTCAATCCGAGCCGATTTCAGCTCCTTTTGCAACATCTCTATTTCGGCCGACTGATTCCGAATCGTCGTCAATAAAGCGTTCAACTCTTCGTTTTCTATCGATTCGGGATATTGCGCTTCCACCCGTACGATAAAATCGCTGAGCACATTCATGTAATTGGTAAAAGCCTCATACGGACTATCGTAAGGGCTATAATGGCTATGCACAGCTCCGTCAGACAAATACTTCGTACACATATAATAGAAGTGATCGCTGGCTTGTAAATAATACCAGTCTTGTTTCAAACGACGGTCGTCACACAAGCGGACGCGCTCGGCAACTGAATAGAGCTTGCGGAACGCTTCGTTCTGCAACGTGTTTCCCAACCATGCACTGGTGTCCCGTGCTTCGTCGGCCCACGACATCGGATAAGGAACCGACAGCATATCGACCGGTTTCAATTTACTGATCGCCTCGGTCGGCGTACAGAACCCGACACCCTCTTGTTCGGCAAAACGAGGAAGGGCTTTCATAAATTCGAAAATACCCGATTCGCGAGGTTGCAGTTCGCCCAATGTCTCGTAATTCATGAAAAGATTGACGATAGGTTCTTCTTCGGGATAATTCTTCACCCACGAAATAAACTTCTCTGCCGTTAAAGGATAATCGCTCCATTCGTAATTAGAGAAACGGAATGAAATATCATCGCTCATTTTGTAATTTTTCAACAACATTTTCAGCTTGGGAGCAGCTGCCGAACTATACAAATAATTCGGGCTCTTCCAACCCAAAATATGCTTCGCTCCCTCTGTAATAACGCCTTTGAATCCCATCGAAGCTATCATAGAGGCTATGTCGTCGGAAAATATCAACTCGGTATTTCTGAACACTTTGGGCTTCACGCCGAATAGCTGCTCTATCTTCTCGTCGTGTTGTCTCACCTGCATCTTGAACTCCTCCGGATCGCACAACGATGCCAACGAGTGCGCATAAGTTTCGGATAAAAACTCCACACAATCGGTCTTGACCAATTCTTTCATGCTGTCGATAAATTCAGGCACACAAACTTCGAGTTGCTCTAAGGCTACCCCCGATATGGAAAAAGCCACCTTGAACTTACCATTGGCATTTTTAATCATTTCAAGTAATGTCGCATTCGCCGGGAGGTAAGAACGCTGAGCTATGCGAGTGATAATATCGTCATTGGCAAAATCATCATAGTAATAGTGATCGTTACCTATATCGAAGAAACGATATCGTTTCAATCGAAACGGTTGATGAATTTGAAAATAGAAACAAATAGTTTTCATATAAGGTCAAGTTTTTTCATTAGTTATTAATTGTGCATTACCTTGTGGTAAATATCGATTACTTTCTGTCCGGCATATTTCCATTTGATTTCGTTCACCTCCCGCTCTCCTTCTTCGCGCAGTTGCTTATAGATAGCAGGATAAGTGATTATAGAATAAATGGCATCGGCCATAGCATCGATATCCCAATAGTCGGTCTTAATGACATTGGTCAAAATCTCGGCACACCCCGACTGCTTCGAAATAATCGAAGGCACACCCACTTGCATGGCTTCAAGCGGAGAAATACCGAATGGTTCCGAAACCGAAGGCATCACATACACATCGCTGGCCTTCAACATTTCATAAACCTGCTTTCCCCTCAAAAATCCGGTAAAATGGAAACGGTCGGATATATTACGCTGAGCCGACAAGAGAATCATCTTATCCATCATATCTCCGCTCCCGGCCATGACGAACCTCACCCTATTGGTCTTCTTCAACACCCGCGCCGCAGCCTCCACAAAATACTCAGGGCCTTTTTGCATGGTAATGCGTCCCAAGAAAGTAACCACCTTTTCTTTCGGACTGTGAGGAACTTCTATCGATTTAATCTCGTCGCTCAAAGGCTCTACGGCATTGTGCACGGTCGTCACCTTCGCCGGATCGATATGATACTTTTCGATAACCGTCTGACGAGTCAGATTACTTACCGTAATAATATGGTCGGCATGCAACATACCGTCCCGTTCGATATTATACACCGTAGGATTTACATTACCCCGGCTTCGGTCGAAATCGGTCGCATGCACGTGAATAACCAGCGGTTTACCGCTCACTTGCTTGGCATGAATACCGGCCGGATAGGTGAGCCAATCGTGGGAATGAATGACATCGAACTGAACCGTACGAGCAATCACCCCGGCTACAATCGAGTAATTATTTATCTCCTCCATCAGATTATCGGGGTAACGTCCCGAAAATTCGATACACCCCAGATCATTGGTTTTCAGATAATTAAAATCCGCATAAATATGGCTGCGAAGATCGAAATATTCTTGGGGATCCATACAATAGCCATAACGCTGCTGTACATAATCCCAACTTACATCTCTCCATGCGACAGGTGTATTCGCAGCTCCGATAATATGGGCAAAAGTTTTATCCTCGTCTCCGTATGGTTTAGGTATGACAAACGTGATGTCTATATCGCCACACTCTGCCATGCCTTTGGTCAGCCCATAACTGGCCGTACCTAAACCACCCAAGATATGAGGAGGAAACTCCCAACCGAACATAAGCGCTTTCATAGATAGGAATCAGGCTTTACATGTTATACTTTTTCAATAAATTCAATACTCTCAATATTTCACCGACATTGGCGGCATAGCTGATAGCTCCCCGGCCTGCGAAAGGTGGATTCCCGTCGAACAGCTCGGAGATAGAGCCAATGCAAGTCTGAGACATTTCATCTTCAAACCCTATCAGCATACGTTCCAAAAACGATACCCCGCTAATACCGAATATCTTCAAATAGGCATCGGCATACGCTCCCATCAACCACGGGCGAGCAGGTCCTTGATGATAAGCATATTCGCGTTCGGTCTGCGACCCTACATAAGTAGGATTGTAGCCATAGCTCTTAGGACTCAGAGTGCGGATACCTTTGGGGGTCAGCAATTCCCGTGTAACCACTTCCAATGCACGTTTCCTCTGCCGTTTGTCCAACGGAGAATAGTCGAGCGACAGAGCTATCAACATATTGGGGCGTACGCTCCAATCGGACATCGCACCGTCCACATAGTCTACCAGATAACCATAATCGTTCAAGAAGGTATGTACAAACGACTCTGCCGTCTTATCGGCGATAGCGTTCCACTGCTCGACTTTCGATGCCATCTCTTTGTCTTCGGCAAAGAGTGCGGCGGCAAACCTCAATCCGTTATACCATAGTCCGTTAAATTCGACCAAATAGCCGCTTCTCGGATTCACGGGACGTCCGTCGACAACCGCGTTCATCCATGAAATTACCCGTTCCTTTCCATTGGAATAAAGCAATCCGTTATCGTGCAAGAACAAGTTGGGATGCCCACCTTTCACGATATAATCCAAAATATCGCAAACAAACTTCCCGTATTTCTGTCGGCAAATCTCCATACCTTTCTCTTTGGCATAATGATACACAGTCCATAACGCCCACAAAGGAATATCCGGCAAATCTATTTCTCCGATATTTTCATCGAGCTCTCCGCTCGACATAAAGTGACGTAACGCTTTTTCCGACGAATGCATCACATCTTCAAAAGTCTTGTCGTCTCCGACAGCCAACGTACATCCCGGCAAAGCGATGAACTGGTCGCGAGCCCTTACCCCAAACCACGGATAACCGGCTAATAAATAGTGACCTCTTTTTGTTTTGAAATAAAACTGCTGAGCCGAATTTTTCAAGCAATTGAAGAAACTGGACCGACACATGTGACGGTTGGCGAGTTCTTCATTGTAAGTACGGGCGAACGAACGCGGTTTCGCTTCTATCGTACCGGCCGAGAAAATAATACTCTCGCCCTTTTTTATCGGGAGCTCGAAATACCCCGGCACATATAAATCTTCCTGATAAGGATAGCCGCGTTCTTGATCTTTGATATATTCTATACCTTTATACCAATGGGGATCGAATATAAACTGAGGAGCCTTATTAAATTGCATATACAACCGGGGATACCCCTGATACAGACAACAACTTATTCCGTTCGCCACCTCCTCGTAACGTTGGTCGAGTACGTAATTCTCGACACACAGCTCGTTGGCATTACGAAACGCCAGAAACGGACGAAACTGTAACACCGTAGGGGAATGAGCATCGACAAGAGTATATTTGATCAATATACGGTTTTCATGTGAAATAAACACTTTCTCTTTGGTCATAATTACCCCGCCCACGCGATACATCGTTTGCGGGACAGATTCGCAATTAAACTCCCGAATGTATTTGTGTCCGTTAGGACTGAAACAATCGCCTCGATATTTATGCAACCCCAAGTTAAAGGCCGCTCCATGCTGTATCACGGTTTCGTCCAAAGACGACAGCATCACGTGATTATCCTTGTCCAACTCGGGTATCGGGATAACCAACAACCCATGCTGTTTTCGAGTATTGCAATCAACGATTGTCGTACAATGATAGGCCCCCGACTTATTGGTCCGCAACATCTCTTTCGGCAAAGACCATTCGAGATTTATCATCAGATTCTTGTCAAATTTCAGATAACTCATATCTCTACAATCAAATTTCTCTTATTCCTTTCTAAAAATTCCCGAACGAACTTATAATCGTAAATGTTCACAAACTACAAGTTTTCAAAGAATTTGAAATAAGCTATTAATATTGTTACGAATTTAACATAACAGAAAATAAAATGCAAACATTTTGACAGCGAAAATGGTATGTTCTTAAACATATAGTTACAATCGACAATATATCAACACCTTATAACCGTTCTAAAACAAAAAAGGTTCCGATTTTCATCGGAACCTTTTTCATAACGACTAATTATTTATAGTTTTACCAAACGTACGACTTTATCTCCCGTCCTCACCAAATAAACACCGGCTACCAGTCTCGACATATCCACGACTGTAATTTCTTCTGTCGGATCGATAATCGAAACGATATGCCCGGCAAGGTTACAAATATAAATCGGACTCTCGGCTCCACAAACGAAAAGCTCTCCCGATACAGTCGTCGGATATATCCGCACGCCCGACACCACAGATTCTACACCGGTATAACCGGGATCCTGATCGGTAAATACCGGATACCCGTCATTCTCGGCATCCTCGACTTTCCAATATAGAGTCTGCCGGCCTGTTTCCGAGGAATTGTTCGTCTTGGACCAATCGTTCAATCTTGCGGCAAAAGCTGTCGATTTCATATAATCGACCGTCAACGCCGTTCCGGCATAAGAGCCTTCCCCTTCCACACAATTCATCAGATAATAACAATCCTCCGAATCGGCCGATAAAATCGGTACGACCGGGTACGATTTTCCGGGGACACCCGATACGGTTCCTATATTATAACAATTTGCCACACGAATATCGGCATTATCGGTATAAGATAATATTCCTCCGGCAAAACCGGATCCCGACAGCCGCACTCCTGCCGCATTATAACAGTTCGTAATAAACGTCGAACTCCCGGAGTTATACCCGACAATCCCCCCTGCACAAGAATCATATTCCGGCAAAGCCTCTACCGCGACAACTGCATGATTGCTGCTGTTTATAATCGCGGACTCTTGATTAACTCCCGCAATACCGCCGGCATAAACAAGGCAAGAGGCATAATTATCGGAAGGTTGAACCGTACCGGTTACAATACCGAGATTCTCACAACGATCGATCGAAGAAGTCGAAACAACATACCCGGCTATCCCACCTACATATCCGGCGGGGCCTTCAAACGAAACAGAAGCCCGATTTTCGCATGAAACAATTTCCGACTCCTGAGCATAAGCCACAACACCGCCGCCATAATAGGAAGTCCGTATTTCACAATCTTCCGCTAAAACCACACGGGTGACCTGTGCCTGATAAATAGCTCCGAAAAGTCCGGAATAAGCCTCACCGGTCGATATCACTTCCGAACGAAGGTTATGTATTTCGTAGCCACCCCCGTCAAAGACACCCTTAAAAATTTGCTGTAAATTCGCTTTTCCTATCGGTTCCCATTTAAGCCCGTCCAAATCGATATTCTCGGTCAAAGTGACTGTTTTACCCTCGAAAGTCCGGCCGTTCTTCACCAAGTAAGCCACACCCGCCAGTTGTGCCGGGGAGGAAATGGAGAACGAATCCTCGGCCTCGTCATACCACGAAATATCGTAATTTCCGGCCGAAGTCCACCAACCGCCGGCCTCTACGGCCTCACCGAATACGGGGAAACCATCGTTCTCTTCCGATCGAATCGTCCAAGAAAGCATTTCGGGCAGGTCGGGATCACTCTCGATAAGAGAGGCTGCATGGGAGGTCAGCAATTCGGCAAACGCAAAGGATTTCATTTCATCGGCCGTCATCGCCGTACCCTTGACATTCATTCCGGTCGTATCTTCCACACAAGCGATATCGTAATAACCATTTTCAACACTCGCACCGTAAGAAGCGACAATTGGGGAAGCCGTTGCAACCGGCTCCGACTCAGGAATAATCGATCGTCCCGTCGCCGTAAGTCGACCGGTATTATACACATTATTCAACTGCGCAAACGAGGGGGTTATTCCCCCGACCTCCACACTCGGTCCCGTGCCCGATATATTCCCGGTATTATACCCGTTCACTACCTTCGCATTAGCTGCCACCAGCCCCGAGAGACACACAAAACCCCAAGTCGAAACGCCTACAACATCATTCGCATTGGAGCAATTATAAACCGGATTATATGAGTTGTCAAATCCCAAAATACCGGCGGCGAATATATTACCGAAAAGGCTTCTGACCTCTATATAGGCCCGATTATGACAATTCGCAATATAATTACCACCCAACACACCACATATACTTCCCACATTAAGGTATTGCGAACCGGTAGCGGTAACCCGCACTGCGCAATCTTCCGCCAAAGTCACATTTTCGATCACTCCGGAAGAATAGCCGAAGAAACCGACAAGACACGTAGTACTCCCTTGCGCATACGAATACGCCTTCATACTTATATTCAGATTACGTATCACGTGCCCCCCACCGTCGAACGTTCCGCCAAAAATTGCCACAGACTGTGCATTTCGGGAATTACGTCCAATGGGAACCCATAAATGTTCCGCCAAATCGATATCATTCGCTAGTATAACGGTTTTTCCCCAGAATTGGTGACACGTATTCACCAAATAGGCCAATCCCGCCAACTGCTCCGGAGTAGAAATAGTGAACTCGGTACGAGATTCGTCATACCACGAGACATCGTAGTTTCCTTCCGAAGTCCACCAATTGGACTGCACATAATCCTCCTCTATCAATGCAGGTCCGTTTTCTCCCGGTCTCCACATCTTCAAAGAAGATACGAAAGGATCGCTCAAAACGATACCCGACGCAGCTGAATTCATCGTACGCACCTGCGCATCGGAAAGCAATTCGTCCGAAGGTAACGCAGTTCCTATATCATTGTAACCGTCTCCGGCACAACCGTCCCCATAAAAACATTTCTCCAAAAAGGTATTGTAGGACGTCCCGACAATACCGCCCGTCGTTACCTGCTCTTCGTTCTTAACAGCCGTGAACGGCGGTACATAGCCTTCCAACCAACCGAATAGCTGATCATTTTCAACCGCAGCAATCATCAAATAAGAGGCGGGAGAAACAGAAAAAGTGATGGTGTTATTGTCATCGGACAGGCTACCGACAACCTCCCCGGAGGCAAAAATTCCGTCATCGGTATATCTAACCAACATCATGGTATAGGCTCCATACGATCCCAGTTGTTGTTCCCCTATGGAAATATGCAAACAACCATCATCTTCTATAAAACCTGTTAATGTATAAACAATACCATACCTCGAAGAACTCCAACCGATAGTCAATCTTTCGGGAGACGAATCATCAGCTTCGATGGTCACCTCGAAACTTTGAGTTCCCTCTCCCTCAAAAGGGGAACCGGCAGTCACCGTATAGCTTCCCACCCAAGCATTCGAGGCTTCGAGTTTCGACACACGGCCGTTAAAGATAGATGCCAATACCGAAGAGTTATCGGCATTCCCGACCAAACCGCCTGCGGTATATCCCTGCACCGCAGCATCGGAACGACAGTTCATAATAGCGCTTTCATTCATACTCCCGGCTATGGAACCGGCCACAGAGCCGACCACCACGCAAGACGAGGAGAGCATGACATTACGAATATCGGTAGAAGCAACCGCCCCGAACAATCCCGAAAACGCCTCCATATCCGTATGCAAACCGGAGATCGTATGGCCGCCACCATCGAACAGGCCTTTAAACTCAACTCCTCTTGTACCTATCGGAATCCATTTGTAATTCGACAAATCGATATCTGCGGACAAACGTACCGTACAATATTGGAAATTCTTACCTGCACGGACCAAATAGGACAACCCGGCTAACTGTGCCGGAGAGGAAAGAGAAAATTCGTCTTTCGTCTCGTCATACCAAGAAATATCGTAATTTCCATCAGCGAGCCAAGAGTTGGCAGAAACGGCATTCCGAAACGCCGACGAATTCGCGGTAACCGAAGAAACGGCTGACCGCGATAATATCCGGCCGATGTTTTTCGTATCACCCGGCCGAACAGTCCCTTCCATTCGGGTAGTCCCCTCGTTCAATACCCCCAATCGCATCTGTGCCGCCTGCACAGGAGAAATTCTTTTCAAAGGTTGGTTAGTCGCCGAAATCATACCAGTCATTAGACAACACAACCCGATTAATGTAAACCATTTTTTCATATCGTATATATTAAAATTATGCACGAATTGAGTCCTGTAAGCCTTTCTCATTCACAACCTATAAAACTGAAAAAATAGGGAGAAACATTCCCGACCTGCGATAAGTCCCTCTTTTACAGATTTCCCTTTTTTCTGAATTGCAAATTAAATAAAAAATAACATATTACAACATAACAAAGTATTGGTTTTCATAATATTCTATATATTATATAAATAAATGTCACAAAAAGAGGGGTGACGAAATCGCCACCCCTCTTTTCAAATATATAATCGGTATGCATCAGAATGATTCGAGAGCAATGGAAAGATTCTGCAAAAACATGCGAACCGAAAGTGCCAATAAAATAATACCGAAGAACTTGCGCAATACATAAACCCCCGTTTTCCCCAAAGCACGCTCCAAAATATGGACATTGCGAATAACAACATAGATAACAAGAATATTCAAGAACAAAGCGGCCAGAATACTACCCAACCCATACAGAGCCCTCAACGACAGCAGAGTCGTAAAAGAGCCGGCGCCGGCAATCAAAGGGAAAACGATCGGTACGATCGATGCCGCCCCCTCGGGCCCGTCATTCCTGAAAATCTCCACCCCGAGCAACATCTCTATGGCCATCACGAAGATAACCAGCGCGCCGGCAATGGCAAACGAAGAAATATCGACTTGAAACAGATTGAGTATCATATTCCCCATAAACAGAAAGGCGAGGAATGTAACCAACGAATAGACTGCCGCTTTCCAAGCGATAATATTTTGTCCCTTCTGCTTCATATCGATAATAATAGGAGTAAGCCCCGTTATATCGATTACAGCAAACAAAATAATAAAAGCACTCAGGAAATCCTGAAAACGAAACGATATTATTTCCATATTCTACATAGTTTAAGGTGTACGACGACAAGGTAAATACAAGAGTCTATATACACTCACATTTACACGATTTCTATCTTATCCGGTACAAAGTTAATGAAAAAAAAAGAAATGAATAGTTTCTAAACAAAGAAGATGTTTTAGCTTTTATAACGAAACATAGTAAAAAAATTTTGTTAGTTTTGAAGAATCTAATCGTATAGCGTATGGACAGCATGTATGATGTTTTATTACAGCTCCCTATTTTTCAAGGAGTCAGCCGAAATAAAATTTCGGAATTAATCGAGAAAATGAAATTTCATTTTCTCAAATATCCCGACGGAGAAAAAATCGTCACGAGCGGGGAAGAATGCAATCATTTGAAATTTCTCATCTCGGGAGAAATTTGCTCCGAACTGATTACACAAAACGAGAAAATGAGAATTACAGAGCTGATACAAGCTCCTAATGTAATAGCTCCCGACCATCTATTCGGCCGCGACACCTATTTCCCGGCTAATCTTTATGCCGTAGGAACCGTAGGAATCATGCAAATAGAAAAAGCCTCGGTCATACAAATGTTACAAGAAGAGCCTATCTTCCTCATCAATTTGTTGAACATACTCTCTCGCAGATCGCAAAAGGCACTCGAAAGTTTTACGGCTCTTTCGTCCAACGACCTCAAAGAACGACTGGCATTTTGGGTGTTGAGTCTCACGCAACAAAAATCGGTCGACATACGCATCATCTGCAAACAAAAAGATTTATATGCTTTCTTCGGTGTGCAACGGTCGGTATTCCTGTCTACCCTCGATGAATTGAAAGAAGACGGTATCATCGATTACAATGCAAAAGAAATCATCATTTTAGACCGGTCCCGATTAAAAGATATGTTACTCGGCACAAGCAAAGACGACTTTTAGTATATCCCCTATCCCATTTTTATTCCACGGAGCAGCTCTACTGCTCCGTTTTTATATCGTTATCCGGCAATGCCCAATAACGACTCAATAGAGATTTAAACCTCCTCCCTGCCGTGTCCCGTAGCCTTACGGGGTGCTTTACCATGCAATTATAGGGGAGGAAGTTGAATAACTTGTTACATAAAAGTTCGCCGAACTGTAACAAAAGTATGAAATGTGTCACACTCCTCCTCTGTGTGACGTTAGCCATATAGGGGAGGTGTCCGAAGGACGGAGGGGTTAGAAAAGACAGGCAGGAGGGATAGGGGAGGAGAAGGTTGAATAGCTTGTTGCATAAAAAAAGAGGCTCGCACACGGCAAGCCCCTTTTTCGATTATGTGAAAGACTGAATTTTAATCTTCCTGTTCAACACCCCATTGTTGTTTTGCCAAACGACGATAGTTATTGTAACGCCACTTAGCATTGTCCTCAGCAGCTTTGAACAGTTCCGCAGCCTCCGAAGGATATTGTTTCATGACAGAAGCGAAACGAACCTCTCCTTTCAGGAAGTCTTGGAATTTTTCCCATTGCGGTTCCTTGCTGTCCAATGTGAACGGATTCTTGCCTTCGGCTTCCAATTCGGGATTGTAACGCCACAAATGCCAATATCCGCATGCTACGGCAGCAGCTTCCTCGGCCTGAGCCTTACCCATACCAGCCTTCAAACCGTGGTTGATACAAGGTGCATAAGCAATGATGATAGAAGGACCATCATAGGCTTCTGCCTCACGGATAGCTTTCAAAGTCTGAGCTTGATCGGCTCCCATAGCCACCTGTGCACAATATACATATCCATAGGTCGAAGCGATAAGACCGAGGTCTTTCTTACGAACCCGTTTACCCGCTGCGGCAAACTTAGCGATAGCTCCCACCGGAGTAGCTTTCGAAGCCTGACCACCGGTATTCGAATATACTTCGGTATCCAAAACGAGGATATTCACATTTTTGCCCGATGCCAAAACATGGTCGAGACCACCGAAGCCGATATCGTACGAAGCACCGTCACCACCGATAATCCACTGTGATTTCTTGATAAGATACTGACTCAACGAAGCTATTTCTTTACATATTTCACACTTATCGGCATTGGCTTTCACGATAGGTGTAATTTGAGCTTCGAGCTCGATAGAACGTTCGGTATTGTCTTTATCGGCAATCCATGCTGTGAACAGTTCTTTGGTCTCTGCCGGACAGCTATCGCCCTCGATGGCTTGATTCATCAATTTCACCAAACGCTCGCGCATTTTTTCAACGGCCAACGTCATACCCAAACCGAACTCACAGAAATCTTCGAACAACGAATTGGCCCAAGCTACACCCTTACCTTTATCGTTCGTTGTGTAAGGAGTAGAAGGTATCGAACCCGAATAAATCGAAGAACAGCCCGTAGCGTTAGATACCATTTCACGGTCGCCGAAAAGCTGAGAAATCAATTTTACATAGGGAGTTTCACCGCAACCCGAACATGCACCCGAGAACTCGAACAACGGAGTAGCGAACTGCGAATTTTTCACGTTCGATTTAATATCTACCAAGTGTTGTTTGCTCTTCACATTCTCGGCACAATAATCCCAACGGGGAGCCTCGCCCAACTGGCTTTCCAAATCGGACATAGACAGAGCCTTACCGTTCTTATTGCCCGGACAAACATCTACGCAATTGCCACAGCCCAAACAGTCGAGGACATCGACCTGCATACGGAAGTGCATACCCTTCATGGCAGCAGGAACTTTCATTTCGAGAGTCTCGCCAGCCTTGTAAGGAGAAGCGGCCAATTCGGCTTCATCGAGGACGAACGGACGGATAGAAGCATGAGGACAAACATAAGCACACTTGTTACATTGTATACAGTTTTCATTGTTCCAAACAGGGACGAAAGCAGAAACACCGCGTTTTTCATATTTAGCGGTTCCGGCAGGCCAAGTTCCGTCCTCGATTCCAGAGAATGCAGAAACAGGCAGGTCATCTCCGGCTTGTGCATTGATAACCTTCACAACATTTTCTACAAATTCGGGAGCTTTGCTTTCGGCTTTTTCGTCATCGGGTAGATTTGCCCATGCAGCATCTACCGTCACTTTCTCATATTCACCTCCACGATCTACGGCAGCATAGTTCTTGTTTACGACATCTTCGCCTTTTTTACCGTAGGACTTCACGATAAATTTCTTCATCTGCTCGATAGCCAAATCTACGGGAATCACCTCTGTTATGCGGAAAAACGCCGATTGAAGAATCGTATTCGTACGATTGCCCAATCCGATTTCCTGCGCAATCTTCGTGGCGTTGATCGTGTAGAACGAAATATTTTTCTGTGCCAATGTACGTTTCACGTTATTAGGCAAATGCTTAACCAGCTCTTCGGCGGTCCAAATCGTATTCAACAGGAACGTACCGTTCTGACGAATTCCGCGCAACACATCGTACATGTGCAAATAGGCTTGAACATGACAAGCCACGAAATTGGGCGTATTCACCAAATATGTAGAGCGAATAGGCGTATCGCCGAAACGCAAGTGAGAACAGGTGAAACCTCCCGACTTTTTCGAATCGTAGGAGAAATAGGCCTGACAATATTTATCGGTATTGTCACCGATAATCTTTACAGAGTTCTTGTTAGCACCTACCGTACCATCGGCTCCCAAACCATAAAATTTAGCCTCGAAGATACCTTCGCCACCCAATGCCAATTCTTCTTTCGGAGGAAGAGACGTGAAAGTGACATCATCGACAATACCGATAGTAAAGTGGTTCTTAGGCTCAGGCAAAGACAAGTTTTCATATACCGACAAAATCTGTGTCGGAGTCGTATCTTTCGAAGCCAAACCATAACGACCGCCAACGATAAGCGGAGCATCGGCTTTACCATAAAATACATCTTTAACATCGAGATACAAAGGTTCGCCATTAGCGCCCGGTTCTTTGGTACGATCGAGCACAGCCACACGTTTAACCGTCTTAGGCAGGGCAGACAAGAAATGTTCTGCCGAGAAAGGACGATATAAATGAACAGCGACCAAACCTACTTTCTCGCCTTTTGCCATCAAATAGTCGATTGCCTCACGAGCAGCTTCGGTTACCGACCCCATCGCTATAATTACACGATCGGCATCCTCGGCTCCATAATAGTTGAACAAATGATAATCACGACCGGTAATCTTATTGATTTCCTGCATATAGTCTTCTACGATAGCAGGAACGGCTTCATAAAATTTATTGGAAGCCTCACGATGTTGGAAGAAGGTATCGGGATTCTCGGCCATACCCCGCATAACCGGAACCTCGGGATTCAATGCACGAGCGCGGAACTCGGCCAAAGCCTTCTGATCGATAAGCGGAGCTAAATCCTCATTTTCAAGAGCCTCTATTTTCTGTATTTCGTGCGATGTACGGAATCCATCGAAGAAATTCACAAAAGGCACTCTCGACCGAATCGTAGATAAATGAGCCACACCGGCCAAATCCATTACCTCTTGCACAGACCCTTCGGCCAACATGGCAAATCCTGTTTGCCGAGTCGACATCACATCTTGGTGATCTCCGAAGATGGATAGCGAATGAGAAGCCAACGTACGTGCCGATACATGGAACACGCAAGGCAACAATTCACCGGCAATCTTATACATGTTGGGGATCATCAACAGAAGTCCCTGAGACGCTGTATAAGTTGTCGTTAATGCACCAGCCTGCAAAGAACCATGAACTGCTCCGGCAGCTCCACCCTCAGATTGCATTTCTTGTACGAGGACCGTTTCCCCGAAAATATTCTTACGCCCGGCAGCAGCCCACTCATCTACATACTCAGCCATAGTAGATGACGGAGTGATGGGATAGATGGCTGCAACCTCAGAAAACATATACGAGATATGCGCTGCGGCCTGATTACCATCGCAAGTTAAAAATTTTTTCTGTTTACTCATCTTTTCTTGTTATTAAGTAATTAATATTGTTTTTTTTCATCTCTAAATCAATACACAAACCCAAACAACCATAAAGGTATTAAGTTTTCACTACCTATTTTCAAATCGTCTACCGCATAATAAAAATGAGGGTTGATACGACTGCGGGGCACACTCCCTTGTATTCTGAACAAAAGTTCTCGGTTCACCAAAAACTGAGCGTTTTTACTACCCATATTCAAACGGTGATCCTTGTGCAACGTATTATAAAAAAAGGTTTCGCGAATCGATTGAGGATCTGCCTGAACCGACCGATTGGAATATATAATGTTCGTATTATGCATATACACCATAGCCGGTTTTTTAGGAAATTCCTCCCCTACCCGATAAAGCATATTAATAAGCCTCGCATCTTTCAAACTTTTAATATAATTCATAACCGTCGCTCTTGAAATTTGAATATCCTTGCTCAACTGACTCACGTTAGTGGGAGCCGGCGAATGAACCGACAACAAATACATTAAACGACGAACCTTCGGGAGATAGGACAATTCTATTTGCTTAATCAACAGAATATCCACCTCCATAATCATATTGATATTTTTAACCAGATTTTCCGAGAAATTCGATTTATCCAAAAAGAACGGATAATATCCATGATGCAAATACCCCGGAAAATAATCTAATGGATTTACTTGCGCACAAATTTCCTGAGCGATAGCTCTATGATTAGTTATAATATCGCTAAGTGAATATGAAGGGAAATGAGTCGAAGCCATCAAATTCAAATATTCCCGAAATGAAAACCCTCGCAGATTATAAGAATCGACCAATCCGGCCAATACCGGATTCTCCTCTTTTAATCGCATAACCGACGAACCGGAAAAAATTATTTTCAATTCGGGCAAATGATCATAACAATATTTCAATTCCTCCGACCAACCCGGATACTTAAATACCTGATCTATCAGTAATACCCGTCCCCCTTGTCCATAAAAACGTTCTGCAAAATCTCTCAGAGTATGCTCTGTAAAATATAAATTATTGAGATTTATATATAAGCACGACCGGTCTAAGCCGTAATTTTCTTTGGCATATTGCAGCAAAAATGTGGTTTTTCCTACCCCTCGGCTACCCTTTATACCTACCAAACGGCTGTTTTTGTCGATTTGATACATTAAGTCCCGTTTCACCGGAGACTCTACATGCTCGACGAGATACTTGTGTGTTCTATAAAACGATTCCACGGCTTCTCTCTTAAACAGGCCACAAAGATAATAAAACACCTCTATTTTGGCAAGCCGACTTTGCAATTTATAATATGATAGTGTTTATTACTTTTTATTTCAACATTATTTCAAAGAAGTATCTTCCCCACTCATAAGCTCCTATAATAAACAAACACAATAATATTTCATTAGAAATACCCATATAACACAAGAGAGATTACCGAACCTCGATAATCTCTCTTAATTTATTTATTCGTTTAGTTATCACTTCGCAGGAGAAATCGTTGCTGCACGATCGAGAATATAAGAACCGAAACGATCGAGTTTCGCATCGCTGGTCTTTTGTTCCAACTGATCGGGGCTAACGCCATAAGATACTAAGGCATCATAGACTCTCTCGGCACGAGCTTTACGCAACTTAGCATTGAAGGCTGCCGTACCTGTTTCGCTATCGGCATAACCAGTAATCACATACTTCGTATCCTTGTTGGCTTTAATAGCCTTTGCAACAGCTTTCAACACTACTCTGTCTTTCCCTTGCAGTTCCGAACTATTTATATTATAATAAACGGTAACCACAGGAGCTTGTTCCTCAACGATCTTTTCTGCCGGACGATTCTTACATTCGGCCAATTGTTGTTCGAGGTCTGCTATTTTTCGATTGGCATCTCGCAATTGAGCGACAAGAGCATCGCCTTCCGCATCGCTGTATTTACTCACAACCGGAGCTACAACAGGCACAACCGGAGCATTCCAACCACGACCTTTGAACTTATAGGTTACACCCACCAAAGCAGAAAGAGTCTTAGCATGATTTCCTTCCCCGGCAACAGTCTCTTCAAACACATCGAAACGGAGATCCAAATTGATAGCCCAAGCATCGCTTAAACGGAAACGGTTTAACAAACCGCCTCTCATACCCATATTGACACAATCGGCAATATCCCCATCACCGGAAACTGCAACAGGAATTCCCATACCGACATATAAAATAGGAGAATAAACGCGCTCGCGATATCCACAGAACAAACTTGCCAAATCGCCCATCACATCAAGAGCCGGCGTTATTAGAGCATACGATTGTTTGTAATAAGTATTGTCGAGCATCTCGCCACTCATGCCATTACCCCATAAAGCAGCTCCTTTCATTCCATAATAATCAGCGCCCAAACGCAACCCGATAACAGGAGAAAACCATTTCTCGACATTAAGACCAAACACAGGAGCAATACGCTTACCAAAATCGGCATGGCTATCAAATCTCCCTAAACTAAAATCAACCCCGCCTTCAAGTGAAATCATCCAATTGTCTTTAAACTTATTCAAGACAATTTCTTTGGAAGGTTCTGTCTTAGCCTCCTCTTGGGAAGCTGCTGCAACCATTGCCGGCATTGCTGCAAAAACACCTGTAAGCAAAATTGCAGATACAGTCTTCTTCATACTACTATTATTTTTAATTAATATATGTTTAACATTCGATCGACCAGCATATAAAAGATATGAAAATCAATCATTTTATAGACCCAATTGAATTTGGGGATAAAGATAATTGATTTATTTTATTCGACAAACAAATTTTATTTAAATTTACAACAAAGTCGTTCTTCTATAAAAAAAGAAAAACGACTTTGCTTAAATTTCTCTAAATACTTATTTCTCTACAAATTCAATAATTTCCCGAGCGATATTATCCGAAGTAAATCCCAATTTTTCATCAAGAACCTTATATGGCGCAGAATAACCGAAATGGTCCAATCCATACACTTTGCCCTCACTGCCCACCAACGGGAACAGAGTCGAAGGCAAACCGGCCGTCAACCCAAACACCGGCAACCCGGGAGGTATTACCGCGTTTCTATACGATAAAGGCTGCTCCAAAAATAGACCTATCGAAGGAGCCGAGACGATCTGTACCCGTACCCCCTTATCATGCAATATATTTACAGCGCCGACTAAGGTAGAGACCTCCGATCCATTGGCTACCAATACAACATCGGGAGTCTCGTCTTTCATCAATATATAAGCGCCTTTCTCTGCTTGTAATGCATCGTTATAACGACTGCCCGAAGCCGACGGTAAATCGGGGACATCTTGACGGGAAAGAATCAATGCCGTCGGTGTATCCTTATTCTCCATAGCCAATTTCCAAGAAACAAGAGTTTCGGCGCTATCGGCCGGCCTCAGAACCAACACACTATTTTTGCCGCTATGATTCTTCAACTGCTCCATTAACCGTATTTGAGCTTCCTGCTCTACCGGCTCGTGAGTAGGTCCATCTTCTCCCACCCTGAAAGCATCGTGCGTCCAAACATATTTCACGGGCAATTCCATCAAAGCCGCCATACGAACTGCCGGTTTCATATAGTCAGAGAAAACAAAGAATGTTCCACAAGCAGCCTGCATTCCTCCATGCAACAATATACCGTTCATAATCGCCGCCATAGTCAATTCAGCGACCCCAGCATGCAAAAATGCTCCGTGGAAATCACCCTTCGCAAAAGCTCCTGTCTTCTTCAAAAAAGCCTCTGTCTTATCCGAATTTGCCAAATCGGCCGAAGAAACGACCATATTTTTCACCCGTTCCGCCAAATAAGCCAAAACGTTTGCCGAAGCAGTCCGAGTAGCGACATTCGGTTTATACTCTATCGATGAGAAATCGAGCGCAGGAAGTTTCCCAGCATAAAAATCGTGCAACTCTCTGGCCAATTCGGGATTTTCTTTCTCCCACGCAGCTTGCGCCGATTTACGTTCTGCGACAATCGCTTTCAATTCCTCTGCTCGACGGGCATACAGACCGGCGGTTTCAGGGAATATCACAAACGGATTTTCCACATTTCCGCCTAAATTCTCAATGGTCTTTTCATAAGATGCACCCGACTTACTCAAAGGCTGTCCATGCGTAGAATATTTTCCCTCGAATTTCTCTCCCGTAACCGTTACACACCCACGTCCCATAATGGTTTTCCCTATAATTAGAGTCGGACGTTCAGTTTCACGATTAGCCAACGCCAATGCATCACGAATAGCTACTGGATCGGTTCCGTCTATTTCCACGACATTCCAATTCCACGATCTATACTTCGCAGCAGTATCTTCATCGGTTACCGCATCTGTATCAGTCGAAAGTTGTACGTCGTTACTATCATAGAACATAATCAAATTATGCAATCCCAAGAATCCGGCCAAACGACCTGCACCCTGAGAAATCTCCTCTTGAATACCTCCATCGGAAATAAACGCATAAATTTTATGACTACACCATTCGCCGAAACGAGCAGCCATAAAACGCTCGGCGATAGCAGCGCCGACAGCCATCGTATGTCCCTGACCCAAAGGTCCCGAAGTATTCTCAATACCATGCATTACATCGACTTCGGGGTGGCCGGGAGTTATACTGCCCCATTGACGAAACGACTTCAAATCGTCCATCGTATAAAACCCCGACATAGCCAATACACTATAAAGCATCGGGGACATGTGCCCGGGATCTAAAAAGAAACGATCACGATTTATCCATTTCGGATCCGCCGGATCGTACACTAAAAACTCGGAATATAATACATTGATAAAATCAGCTCCCCCCATAGCACCTCCGGGGTGACCCGATTTGGCTTTTTCAACCATCGCCGCCGTCAATACTCTGATATTGTCGGCCGATTTGTTTAATAAGTTCGTATCGTTCATGGGAATTTTTTTACAAAAATAATACAATTCATGAGTATACAAACACAAAAACCGCCAAAAGTTCACAAAAAGACAAAGAGAGTGAAGAATCATCTTCACTCTCTTTACTAAATCTTATCTATTAAATAAATAGTTATGCCTCATAATCGTCGGTCGGAATATCTGTATTAACATTCTTACTACCTATGGCAGCATAGAATAAAATATAAGCCAATCCCAACGCAATTACCCAATAACTATTCAAGAATCCAGCGAAATCGGCTACACCGCCTTGAATCAAAGGCAATATACCGCCACCGCAAACCATAACCATAAACAGACCAGAAGCTGCTGCTGTATATTTGCCCAACCCTTCTACTGCAAGGTTGAAAATACCGCCCCACATCACAGAAGTACAAAGTCCGCAAAGAATCAACAACATCACGTTTACAGGAACTTGGGCAAAGCCGAATGAAATATCGGACTTAAATACAGGCATATTTACCAATATATTATCTGCACAGAATATCGCACCCAATACCAACACGATACCCACTGTCGATACAACCGTCAACATCGCGCGACTGGACACCTTCGCTCCGATAGAGGCCCCGCACAAACGACCGATCATCATCAAGAACCAATATGTCCCTACAACCGATCCGGCAATCGTTGGATCGATGTTTATCTCAGGTGAAGTCATAAACAAATTGGCAAAATTAGGAATGCCGACTTCAACACCTACATATATAAAGATAGCAACAGTTCCCAACACAAAATGGCGGAAAGAAAGTGCGCTATGTTTACTCTTCTCCTTTTTGGCAGAAGTTTTTACGATATGAGGTTCTGGAATATTTACAAAATATAAAACGACAAATGCCAAAGCAAAAATGCCCATTGCCAAGAATAAGGCAGGATCGGCATTGGAAATTTTAGCCTGAGCCAAATCACCGATCAAATAACCTACCAACACCGGTACAATAGTCGCACTAATCGAGTTGAACGAGCCACCTAATTGAATCAATTGATTTCCTTTGTTTCCACCGCCGGCAAGAGTATTCAACATAGGATTCACTACCGTATTCAACATACACATGGAAAAACCGGAAATGAAAGCGCCCACCAAATACACGGCGAAACTTTCGGCGATACCCGACAAGAAAGTAATACCTACACCAATAAACCCGACGGTTACGGCAAGAAGCGCGGTCTTCTTATAACCAATGCGCTGCAACAGCATACCGGCCGGAATTCCCATAAAGGCATAAGCGATAAAGTTAGCCGCATTTCCCAACTGCGACATAAAGTTACTGGCTCCGAACTGACTTTTAACAATGACTCCCATCGGATTCTGAAGCCCTGTCACAAACGAAATCATGGCGAACAATGCAAACATCACTATAATGGGAAGTGCATAGTTCTTTTTCTGCTCTGTACTCATTTTATAAGATTTTAATTAATGAATTTATGTGTGTTTTATTTCTTTTACAATAGATATTTTACCCTTTGCACATCAAAAAATACAAAATTGAGAGCAAAAGTAATGTTAATTATCCATCAACAGATACGATAGCAGCATGTTTTTGAGCATAAAAACTTTCAAAACTCACATTCAGATTGTCATTCAAAAACATGAATAAACACGTTCCCCGAATATAGACGTTCCTATACGCACCAACGTACTGCCATGTCGTAAAGCCAACGGATAATCATGTGACATTCCCATCGATAATTCACAAAATGCCGAAGAATCGACCGAGCTCGAACCTTTCACCTCATCGAACAATTTTTTCAAAGCACTGAATTCTCGCTCTATACAATCCTCATCATCTGTCTGGGTGGCCATACCCATCAATCCACATATCCTTACATGAGGATATTTCTCCGAGAAACCGCCTTGTAACAATTCCCGGCAAGAATCAGGCGTAAAGCCATATTTACTATCCTCTTGCGCCACGTGGATTTCAAGAAGGCAATCGACTACTCGATCGCATTTGGCCGCCTCGCTTTCTATAACCGAAAGGAGCTTTTCGCTATCCACGCTATGAATAAGAGAAACGAACGGGACAATATATTTCACTTTATTGGTTTGCAAATGACCTATAAAATGCCATTCTATATCCTTAGGCAAAGCCTCATATTTTTCAACAAGTTCCTGTACTCGGCTCTCCCCGAAAATACGCTGTCCCGCCTCATAAGCCTCCATTATGGTTTCGGCCGTATGAAATTTCGAGACCGCCACCAACCGAGTTCCAGCAGGTAACTCTTGACGAATTCGCTCTATATGTCGGGCTATATCACTCATTCTTACGGACGATCTTCTTCTTTTGTTTTTCTTTCGGGATCAAACGGATAAACGTCCATCAACGGAGTTTCTGTAATAGAAACAATCACCCAGTCGGCCATTGTTCCTTTCATGCCTTCCACTAAGTTTTTCAATGCCGTTTCAAAATCTGCGGCTTGCACAAGCATATACGATGCCGTACGCTTTTCCATACCACTTTTCTCGTCGAGAGTGATAAAATTGAGCTTACATTTATACCACCGATCACCTGTTTCATCGAAAAAAAGCTCGCTGAAATTAGCGCGCTTTACCGCCGAAACAGAAAATTCCCCCGATATAAACGGAGATACCTCCTCAATAATACGAGCTTCCGCTTCGGTAAACGATAAAGCATCCACCAAATAGGGCTCTGTCACTTTTTTTTGCATGCCGTTTTCCAGCATTTTATCGTACTTAACTCTGCACTCAAACCAATTAGCCATATTTTTGCATTCAAAAAAGAAGGTGCTCCTGCACCCTCGGTTGTTAATATTCTATTTTATCACTCTTGTTTTCCCATTTTTCAAAAGCCTTGATAGCTTCGTCGCGCATCATCGGGACTACATTCAAATGGCGTTTTTCCAAAGGTAAAGCCAATTCGTCGTAAATAAACGAGTCATCGAATCCTATCTCCTTGGCATCCGCCTTCGTATTTCCGTAATACACTTTGTCGAGATGCGCCCAATAAATGGCTCCCAAACACATGGGACAAGGCTCGCAAGAAGTATAGATCTCGCATCCGCTCAAATCGAATGTTCCCAATACCCGGGCTGCTTCACGAATCGCATTTACTTCTGCATGCGCCGTAGGATCGACCGACGCCGTCACACGATTTGCCCCACGCGCTATGATTTTTCCATCTTTCACAATCACTGCGCCGAACGGCCCTCCATCGTGATCTATATTATCGAGAGACAACTTTATAGCCTCCCTCATAAATGATTCTTTTTCACACATACGTCAAGAACAATTCACATTAATTTATAAAGTCTTCAATGAGAGCAAGTAAAAAGGGCTACACATCTCCACTTATAACTATGCCTATTTCTCTCTTTCACTACAAAAAGACGACATGAATAAAACGAATTTATTCGATTGCACTGTATATTGTCTATTTTGCATTACTTGCAAAGTTACAAAACAGATTCAACGAAAAAAATATACTTAAAAAAGTATGTCCCTATTTTAAGCTTCTTTCAAACTTTTATTCACGCGATCGATATAATCGAGCAACTCTTCACGTCCCCGTCTTTTTTCCGACGATGTAGCGAAAATAGGAGGCAATTCTTCCCAAGATTCATGCAGCACCTGTTTGTAATACTCTATATGCTCTTTCAGTACTACGGGGCCAATCTTATCCGTTTTTGTAAATACAATAGCAAAAGGCACGCTGTTTTCACCCAACCATTCCATGAATTCGAGGTCTATCTTTTGAGGTTTGTGCCGACAATCGAGCAGGACAAAAAGACAAGTCATTTCCTTGCGATAAAGCACATACCCCTCTATCATTTCCCGCAATGCCTCTCGACTCTCTTTGCCTCGGCGGGCATATCCATAACCCGGCAAATCGACCAAGTACCAACTATCATCGACAAAAAAATGATTGATAAGCATCGTCTTTCCCGGTGTAGAAGAGGTCATCGCTAACCCTTTCTTACAAGTCAACATATTTATCAACGACGACTTTCCCACATTGGAACGTCCGATAAAAGCATATTCGGGTAATCCGTGCGATGGGCAGTCCTTCACATGGCTGCTGCTAATCACAAACCGGGCGTTTTTTACTTCCATATATTATTTAACTTTGACAATCCATGCAAAAATACTCATTTTTCCCGATTTGACGACAACGCTGTTTTTTCTCTGTCTCAAAATATGACATACAGAACAATAACTAACAGATATTTCCTATATTTGTAGATACGAATATAGGATGCGGTTCGGAATAGTCAAGCAGGAAATAAGATTTCGGTTTGCCTCTACACTCACCTTTTACTATATTTGCAAACTCGTGAAAAGGAACAACCCTTATGGACCAACAATATTCTTCTATTCTTCTCGAAAATGCGGTAAACGAATTTGCCAAACTACCGGGTATCGGTAGGAAAACGGCTTTACGTTTGGTTCTGCATTTGTTAAGACAAGAAGAGGGCGAAGCCGAAAAGTTCGGTAATACCATTATTAAGTTATGTAAAGAAATCAAACGTTGCCACATTTGCCATAACATATCCGACTCGGATACCTGTACCATTTGTGGCGACCCTTCGCGCGATGCCTCCACGTTATGCGTTGTCGAAAATGTGAAAGAGGTGATGGTAGTCGAGAACACTCGCCAATTCCACGGGCTTTATCACGTATTGGGGGGGGTCATCTCCCCGATGGACGGCATAGGTCCGGCCGACCTCGAAATCGAAAGTTTGGTAGACCGAGTCGCCTCCGGTGGAATAAAAGAGGTAATACTCGCACTCAGCGCCACGATGGAAGGCGACACGACCAATTTCTACATATTCAGGAAGTTGGCTCCGTTCGATGTTAAAATCACCATCATCGCCAGAGGAGTATCCATAGGTGGAGAATTGGAATATACCGATGAAATCACATTGGGGCGTTCCATTCTCAACCGCACGTTATTCAGCGAAAGTTTCAAAGGATAATATTATACTATTTTCATTGGACTGCCGTTATACATTATAATATTAGAGATTCTGTCTTGTGGTAAAAATCAGTGTCGTTATTGTCAATTACCGTGTAAAATACTTTTTGGAGCAATCGCTTCGGTCGGTACGGGCTGCATTAAAGGCATACCCGATGGAAGTCGAGATCTTTGTCGTGGACAACCACTCGCAAGACGACTCGCTCGATTACCTCATACCCCGGTTTCCCGAAGTCCGATTCATCGCCAATACCGAAAACGTAGGATTCGCACGAGCCAATAACCAAGCCATCGAACAATCTACCGGGAAATATGTTCTGTTGCTTAACCCCGACACTGTAATAGCCGAAAATACGTTATACGAAGTTTTCCAATTTATGGAAGCTCACCCCGAAGCCGGAGGAGCCGGGGTAAAAATGCTCGATGGTGACGGACGGTTTCTACCGGAATCCAAAAGAGGATTCCCCACTCCATGGGTATCGTTCTGCAAGATTTTCGGGCTCTCGGCATTATTTCCCCATTCCCGCATTTTCGGTCATTATCACATGAAATATCTCTCTCCCGACGAATGCCACCCCATAGACATTCTTTCGGGTGCATTCATGTTCATGAGACGTGAAACACTGGACAAAAGCGGGCTACTCGACGAAAGTTTTTTCATGTACGGCGAAGACATCGATCTCTCCTATCGGCTCGTCCTTGCAGGATACACCAATTATTTCCTGCCGACTCCTATTATACATTACAAAGGAGAGAGCACGAAGAAAGGAAGCCTGCGATACGTCCGTGTCTTTTATGAAGCTATGCTCATTTTTTTCAAAAAGCATTACCCGCATTACAGCAAAGGGTACTACCTCGCCGTAAAATTCTCTATATTCTTCCGAGCCTCGTTAGCCGCTGCTTACCGAGTTGTCTCCTTTCCGTTTCATAAGCATGGAAAACCCGAGAAGAAAGAGAAAGGAAAATGGTATATTCTCTCCCGTACCCCGCAAACCATAGCCCGATTGATTCCGGGTATAAAACACTACACGCCTATATGGTCAGCCGATGAAATTCCATCGTCATCTGAACGACAAGACAACCGACACATCATATTAGATTCGGGACTACTTTCCTATCGGGAAATCATAGAAACCATACAATCAAAAAGCGACGTCCGTAACCATTTCCTCATCTATACTCCCGACTCCGAAATCATCATTTCACCCCAACAAACCTATACAAAACCATGAACTACCTCACCGGCAAACAAATAGAACTGCGAGCGGTAGAACCCGAAGACCTCGATGCCCTTTACCGCTGGGAAAATGATTCGTCCCTGTGGATATACGGAAGTACCGTATCGCCCTTCTCACGTTATCTGTTGAAACAATACATCGAAAACTATACGGCCGACATCACTCGGGACAAACAATTAAGGCTCATAATCATGCGAAAAGAGAGTCGCCAAGTTATCGGTGCGATAGACTGTTTCGACTACGATATCACAAACCGCAAAGCAGCGATAGGTCTCCTCATCGATCCCGGTCACAAACGACAAGGATTCGGACGAGATGCCCTCGAAACATTCGTAGAATATGCTTTCCGTTTTTTACACCTGCATCAATTATATGTACATATTCCCGTTTGTAACACAGCCAGCATAGCGCTTTTCAGGACATGCGGATTTCACGAAAGCACACGCTTAAAAGACTGGATACGGTTGCCTCAGGGATATGCCGATGCTCTGATATTTCAAAAATTCAATTGGGAATAAGCGCCTAATTTCATAAAGGACAACTAATTAAGCGAAGGTCCCTGCGGGGAATTTAGCCACAACTTATATCCGTCCCCCATACCCTTTACTATCTCTCTCCAAAAAGCATCATCTTCGGCCGCGAGACAATCGCCCGGCGAAGACATAGTCGTCACAGCCCACGACTCCTGTTTTAATTCCCCTTCGAGCTGCCCGGCCGACCAACCGCTATACCCGATCAAAAACTTCACATGCTTTTGCACCGTAGAGTCGCTTCTCAAAAAATCGAGCAGCATATCGAAATCCCCATTAGCGAACAACCCCGTCGAAACCTCCACTGCACCGGGCAATGACGCTATATCGTGCAAGAAAAACAAATGATCCGTTCCTACCGGCCCTCCACAAAAAACCGGAATGGAAGGTATATCGTTCTCTCCCTCTAACAATTCACTCAGAACATATCTCGTCGGGCTATTCAACACAAACCCCACCGCACCCTTCTCCGAATATTCGGCCAAACAAATAACCGCTCGGCGGAAACACCCTTCGTCCAAAAATGGCTCCGCCACCAACAACGCGCCCCGGTGAGGCGGCATCACCCGCCTGCGTATATGAAACGATTCGACGTGCATACAGATACGATTAAATCTCTGTCAAATATAAAAATTCAATCCCGTAGTTCAAAACAAATCGTAAAGTTTCACCGACAAAAAAACGCTCTTGCAATCATTTCTTTTCGCATGGTCTCGAACTGTTACGACAGTAAACAGGCTAAGTAGAACCGTTATAAATTAAACGATGACACAGAGTAAACGATACAGAATAACCCCGAAACGCCTTACATTTGTACAGCAACATTACACCATTATGGACGGAAAAGACGACATCTCGAATGTAATCCGGGAGAAAAAAGCCGCACGGGTCACTTGGGTGGGATTTTTTACCAATCTCATCTTGTCTGCCGCAAAAATCATAGCCGGCATATGGGGGCGAAGTAGTGCCATGATTGCAGACGGCATACACTCCTTATCCGATTTTATCACAGATTTCATCGTTATCATCTTCATTAAAATCTCATCGAAAAACGAAGACAGTGACCACCCTTACGGACATGGCAAATTCGAAACCTTTGCCACCATGCTCATCAGCTTTGCACTCTTCGTCGTCGCCATTGGAATATTTTATTCGGGAAGCATCAAAATATACGAAGTCCTCAACGGGGAAATTATCGAACGGCCCACCTATTTGGCTCTCGCTATGGCGGCTGTTTCCATCATCGTAAAAGAGGGCTTATACTGGTACACGATCACAATCGGGCGCAACATCGACAGTCCGGCTGTCATTGCCAACGGCTGGCATCACCGTTCCGACGCTTTCTCCTCGATAGGAACCCTCATAGGCATATCGGGAGCCATGTTTCTGGGTGAACGCTGGCGGGTGCTCGATCCCATAACCTCACTCGTCGTAGGAATATTTATCTTTGGAGTCGCTTATAAGCTCGCCCGCCCCAGCATACAAGAACTTCTCGAAATGTCCCTCCCCGAAGAAGTGGAACAAAATATTGCCGAGAAAATACAGCAGACACCCGGAGTCATCGCATTCCACCACCTGCGCACGCGCAAAAACGGAAACACATTCATCATCGACATGCACATCAAAGTCGACCCCGATTCGTCTATCGTCAAAGCGCACGACATCGCCACACAAGTGGAAGAATCGCTCAAAACCACTTTCGGGAAAAGGACGCAGGTCAATATCCACATCGAACCGTATCTGCAAAAAAATTAAGCGATACAGATACTATTTTATCATTTTTTTCTATTTTTGTATTTGAACAGTCGTTAATAAACTGTTTTTGAAATCATTCAATCAAGTATAAACCCTAAAAGAAGAAAGGAGAAAACAAATAAAAAAACACGAACGAAACAATGGGATTTGTGTACGACAGTATAGAATCCTCATAAATGCAATTAACCCGATGTATAAACACCCGGATAAGCGTTTCCCGTTCGGACACTTAAAATAAAATCGAGCTTTCAGCTCTTGTTCTCTTTACGTTGAATACCGCCAAACATTCATTCCACGAGAACAAGCAGATCGAAAGTTCACGCTTCAAAGGCGTGAGCTGTTCTGTGCTTGTTGTGGAATATGGTCACTTGGCGGTAACCAAACGTAAAGCAAGCGAAGAATGGTTACACGCCTTTTCCATATTTAAACCAATCGAAAAAAAATGAAAAGAATTATCCCAATATTGACTACATTGTTAGCCCTCTTGATATGCTCGGCTTGCAGCAACCCGGCAGCACCCGAAAGCGAGCTGAAACAACAACAGCAAAACTATAACACCCCGGCATTCCAATTATTCCCCACCACCAATATGTGGACTTTTATCAAGCTGGATACCCGCAACGGACAAATATGGCAAGTACAATACGACATTCAAGGCGACGACCGAATGGAAGTCATACTGAACGACAAAGCCCTTGTCAGCGACGAAGAGGCCGAAAACGGCCGGTTCATTCTTTATTCCACAAAAAACATGTTCACATTCATTCTCCTCGACCAACACGATGGTAGAATGTGGCAAGTGCAATGGGCTATCGATGCCAACCAACGGCTTGTTATTCCTATAAATCCGACTCAAAATTCTACTAATCTTTAAAACAATATAATCATGAAAAATTTACTGACCGTTGTGATGCTGTTTGTTTTTTCAACAGCATTATATGCATAAAAAGACGTAACCAAATTTCTCGGAATTCCTGTCGATGGCACTAAAACTGCAATGATACAAAAACTTAAAGCCAAAGGATTCACACCCTCCACATGGGACAAAAATATCTTGGAAGGCGAGTTCAATGGATTTGATGTCAATGTACACATCGTAACAAACAACAATAAAGTTTGGAGAATCATGTTGGCTGATAAAATCACTCAAGATGAAACAGGTATAAAAATCCGTTTTAACGAACTTTGCCGACAATTCGAAAATAACAAAAAATATAAGTCCATGACCGACAAGGAGCAAACAATTCCCGACGACGAAGACCTTTCCTATGAAATGACTGTAAACAACAAACGGTATGAGGCTGTTTATTATCAACAACTGGAAATCACAGACAGTATAGCTTTTGCAAAAGAAGTACGATCGAACCTCCTATCGGAATATACCGAAGAACAATTGGCCAATCCCTCGGACGAAATAAAACAAGAAGGTTTGGAAGCCACAGTTTTATACTTAATGGATTTATGTTTAAAAAAGACAGTTTGGTTTAAGATCGCCAAACATGCCGGAGAATATTACATCACTATGTATTATGACAATGAATACAATCATGCCGATGGAGAAGATTTATAATTATAAACCCAATAAAAACAAGCGGAGCTTTGAGAAAAAGCTCCGCTTGTCGTATTTCATGCTATCTATCGTCTCTCGATACGGCCGGCAAAACCGCCACCGGGGAATAAAGTAACCTTCAACTGTCGGTCTTCGGGAACAGGCATTACTACCCGTTTATAATCGCAAGCGGCACGGTCGGCATTTATACCGTCCTTGAACAGCTCTATCTCATAAAAGCCCTCTCCCAAAAATGAGAGATCGACAATTATATCCCGTTTATCCCAGTTTGTCAAACCTCCTACGTACCACTCATCGCCCGAGCGCCTCGCCATTGTAATATATTCGCCCACTTTCCCGTCAAGCCCCAAAGTTTCGTCCCACACAGTCGGGATGCGGGCTATGAAAGCGGTACACTCCGGTTCTCTCTTGTAATTCGAAGGATTGTCGCACAACATATTCAACGGAGAATCAAAAATAACATACATAGCCAACTGACGACAGCGTGTACCCTGACTCATCGGCTCACTATTCACCGGATTATAATTCTTCTTGATTGCATTGCGCATAGCTCCCTGCGTATAGTCCATAGGTCCGGCAAACTGACGAATAAAAGGAATCTGTACATCGTAAGTCACTTGGTCATATCCTTTCGGGCTCCATTTCAATTGTTCCAAACCATTCACGCCTTCATAGTTGATCACATTGGGCCATGTACGTTGCGCTCCCGTAGGTTTGTACATTCCATGAAAATCCACCAACATATTATAACGGGCGCACAATTCCGAAGCCTCATTGATAAACCGCACCATCTCTTGGTCGTCCCTATCCATAAAATCTACTTTGAACCCTTTTATCCCCATATCGGCATAATGCTTCACAACATTTTCCATATCCCGATGGAAAGCCCAATATCCGGCCCAAAGAATCAAACCGACATTTTTCCCGTCGGCATACGTTACCAATTCAGGCAAATCTATTTCAGGAACGACCTGCATTAAATCGGCCTTTTTATTCACAGCCCACCCCTCGTCGAGAATCACATATTCTATCCCGTTCTCCGCAGCAAAATCGATATAATATTTATACGTCCCGTTATTGATTCCGGCACGAAAATCTACCCCGTAGAGATTCCACGCATTCCACCAATCCCAAGCCACCTTACCCGGTTTTATCCACGAAGTATCGGCGATACGCAAAGGTTTCCCCAAACGGAACACGATATCACTGGCGGCCAACTCTGCATCATTACCGGCAACGGCAATCACCCGCCACGGAAGCTGGGCATTGGCATCACGAGCAATATATTCTTCTCGGGAAGTAACAAACTTTTGTAACATGTTATGTCCCCCTTGAACCGTCGTTTTCGGAACCGGCGCAAAGTGAGACGTAAGGACCGGAGTATCGCCTCCACCCACCAAATACATACCCGGATAATTATCCAAGTCGGCTTCGGTTATACACACTTTCATTCCATGAGGTAACTCTACCAACACAGGAAGAAATAAAAGGCGCGACGATTTAAATTTGGTAATAGATTCATATTCATAAGTATTCTCGAACGAGTTGATATACTGCGACTCGAAATCGCCATCGTCTCCACGTTTCACATAACTAGCGTACATCGGATAATCGGCGGGAAATGTAAAATCAGCTTGTTCGTTATATACCGTATAAGGGATATTACTTTTATAGGTCAATCGATACGCTATTCCATCGTCATAAGCCCGCACGACCAACCCCTGTTTTCCCGATGTCAAAACCATCTGATTATAACGATCCTTCACTTGAAAACGTTTATAAACAGGAGCCGGAATCATCTCGTCTACAAAACTCCTGCGAACTTTGGGTTGTTTGGAATTCATGCCCCATAAAACTTTTGTTCGAGATTCGTTGTTTTCTTTTATCGTGATGGATATAGGAGACGGAGCCAAAACCTCTGTTTCTCCGGCAAACACGCTTAGAGTCGTCCCGGAATTCGTTACCGATACAACCGCTCTTAAATCTCCCGAGGGCGAAGCTACTTCATAATTTTTAGCTTGGGCCGCAAATACCGTCATGACCGCAATAAAAAGGGAAATGCACTTTTGGAAAATGTTCATAAGGTTAACTTTATTTTATTATTACTCTGTAAAATGCAATAATAAACAAAAGCAAAAATAACAAAATAGTCACATATCGAAAAGAAAAGAAACTTTTATTTCTCATTTTTTATAAACAAGACATGTATTCCTCGCTTCCCGATACGAAATTTGCCGTCGAAACATTTGAATACAATTTTAAATTATGGACGAACGCAATCTCATCAACGGCTCGCTCGTGTCGTATCTCTCTTGGGCCGCCGATTTTATCTCACCCATACGTTGGTTTCTATTAGCTGCATTCGCATTGGTTTTGGCCGACTTGAAATTCGGTATCGAAGCAGCACGGCATAGGGGCGAAACCATACGCAAAAGCAGGGCAATACGCCGAAGCGCAAACAAAATCATCGACTATCTTTGCTGGATACTGGTCGCCACGAGCTTTGGCGAAGCGTTCGGCACACCGTTCGGGATTCCCATATTACCGGCTCTCGTGCTGTTAGTGGTGTATGGCTGTGAAATCAATTCGTGTTTCAACAATTACTTCGAAGCCCGGGGAAGCAAACTGCGAATCAATATCTTCAAATGGTTAAAAAACAAGTCCGATATTATGGTTCCCTCCGACGATGAAAACGATACCACGAAAACATAAACTTTACATCGGGATAACAGTCGCTCGATAACAATAATTTACGCCAAACATAGCCGGATTAGCTCAAAGTTTTGTATTTTTGCGAAAATTTACAAACATATACCTATGAATATTCTCGACCTAAGCGAACAAGAGATCATTCGTCGTAACAGTCTCGACGAAATGCGCAAATTGGGCATAGAACCCTACCCTGCTGCCGAATATCCTGTAAACGCCTATTCTCAGGAAATAAAAAATAATTTCGTCGATGGTGCGGAAACTCCTCGTCAGGTAGCCATAGCCGGACGTATTATGAGTCGGCGTATCATGGGTAAAGCCTCATTCATCGAGTTGAAAGACTCGGAGGGCCGAATCCAAGTTTATATTTCGCGTGACGACCTCTGCCCGGGAGAAGATAAAGAATTATACAATACCGTATTCAAAAAGCTGCTCGACATCGGCGATTTCATCGGTATTCGCGGATTTGTATTCCGCACCCAAATGGGAGAAATAACGGTCCACGCACAAGAGCTGACAGTACTCGCCAAATCGATACGCCCCCTTCCCATCGTAAAGATGAAAGACGGGGTAGCCTACGACGCTTTCGAAGACCCCGAGCTCCGTTATCGTCAACGCTATGTAGACTTGGTGGTAAACGAAGGAGTAAAAAATATATTCATCAAACGGAACAAAGTGTACACCTCCATGCGGGAATATTTCAACTCTCGTGGATATCTGGAAGTCGAAACACCCATTCTGCAATCGATACCCGGAGGTGCGGCCGCCCGTCCGTTCATCACCCACCACAATGCACTCGACATACCTCTATATTTGCGTATCGCCGATGAATTATATTTGAAACGGCTGATTGTCGGAGGCTTCGAAGGAGTGTACGAATTTTCCAAAAACTTCCGCAACGAAGGCATGGACAGAACGCACAATCCGGAATTTACCTGTATGGAAATCTATGTCTCTTACAAGGACTACAACTGGATGATGGATTTCACCGAAAAAATGTTAGAAAAAATCTGTCTCGACGTAAACGGTACTACCGAAGTCAAAGTCGGTGAAAACACGATCAATTTCAAAACTCCGTTCAAGCGTATCACTATGCTCGACGCCATCAAGGAACACACGGGTATCGACATCAGCGGCATGGACGAAGCACAATTGCGCGAAGTTTGCAAAAAAATCGGGGTCGAGGTCGACGAAACAATGGGCAAAGGAAAAATCATCGACGAAATATTCGGCGAGAAATGCGAAGGCCATTACATACAGCCCACCTTTATCACCGATTATCCCATCGAAATGTCGCCGCTTACCAAACGTCATCGGAACAACCCCGAACTGACCGAACGTTTCGAACTAATGGTAAATGGGAAAGAACTCTGTAATGCCTACTCCGAGTTGAACGACCCCATCGACCAACGGTTGCGTTTCGAAGAACAACTCCGCCTCTCCGAAAAAGGAGACGACGAAGCCATGTTCATCGATAATGACTTTATCCGGGCTCTCGAATACGGCATGCCTCCCACATCGGGTATGGGAATAGGTATGGACCGGCTCGTCATGCTCATGACCGGACAAACCACCATACAAGAAGTTCTCCTCTTCCCGCAAATGCGCCCCGAGAAAGTTCAAAAACGAGATAACGAAGCGGCCTATACCACCATAAACATTCCTGCCGAATGGGTCGCACCCATTCAAAAAGCAGGATACCTCACCGTAGCAGACGTAGCAGAAGCCAATCCGAACAAAATGCATCAAGAAATCTGTGGCATTAACAAAAAATACAAGCTCGAACTGGCTAACCCCACGATCGACGATGTAAAAGAATGGGTAGAAAACGCAAAACGATAATCGACCATGCCTATACCCGGTAAAATAGCGATCATGGGAGGTGGCAGTTGGGCGACAGCTTTGGCAAAGCTGGCGCTTAATAATGCCGATAATATCCTATGGTACATGCGTCGAGACGACCGTATCGCCGATTTCAAACAAACAGGTCACAATCCTGTATATTTGTCCGATGTCACATTCGACACATCTCGAATACATTTCAGTTCCGACATCAACGAAATCGCCGATGCGGCCGACACATTGCTCTTGGTGACTCCATCGCCCTACATGAAGTCCCATTTAAAGAAACTGTCGGCCGACATCAGTAAAAAATTTGTCGTGACAGCGATAAAAGGAATCGTTCCCGACGAAAATATGATCGTCACCGAATACCTGCAAAATTTCTATCACGTGCCGGAATCCCACTTGGCCGTAATCGGGGGGCCATGCCATGCCGAGGAAGTAGCGCTCGAACGGCTCTCCTATCTCACCATCGGGTGTAACGATCTGCAAAAAGCGAGAAGTTTCGCCGACATATTGGCGAGTCCCAAGCTGAAAACCATTATCTCCTCCGATGTAAAAGGTATTGAATATTCTGCCGTATTAAAAAACGTCTATGCCATAGCCGCCGGGATTTGTCATGGTATGAAGAGCGGAGATAATTTTCAAGCTATGCTCGTATCCAACGCCTTGAACGAAATGGACCGTTTTTTACAAGCAGTCTCCCCATGCCGGGACAGAAACATCAGCGACTCGGTATATTTGGGAGACCTTTTGGTTACCGCCTATTCCCGGTTCAGCCGCAATCACAATTTCGGATCCATGATAGGACGTGGTTACTCCGTCAGCGCCGCAAAAATGGAAATGGAGATGATTGCCGAAGGATATTTCGGCACGAAGTGTATTTACGAAATAAACGAACGATACAAGGTGAACATGCCCATACTGCAATGTGTTTATGATATACTCTACAAAAAAGTATTGCCCCGGCACGCCATCGAAAGTATATATGATACATTTCTGTAATACAACTAATATAGTGAAACTATGAAATCAATCGAATTGAACATTGAAAAAGCATTAGGCACTGTATCCAAAAGCGATGTATTCGCATTGGAAGACAAAGCGAAAAGCGGCATGGAAATGCTGCACAAAGGTACGGGTAAAGGAAATGACTTTTTAGGGTGGCTGCATCTACCCTCCGAAATAACAGAAGCCCATTTAGCAGACCTCGAAGCTGCTGCAAAACAATTGAAAGACCGTTGCGAAATAGTAGTAGTCATTGGTATCGGAGGTAGCTACCTCGGGGCCAAAGCTGTTATCGAGGCTCTATCCGACTCATTCGAATTTCTTCGCTCGGAACATAAAAATCCGCTCGTACTGTTTGCCGGACACAACATCGGCGAAGACTATTTGTTTGAACTGCAAACCCTCCTGAAAAATAAATCTTTTGGCATCGTCGTCATTTCAAAATCGGGAACGACAACAGAACCCGCCATTGCTTTCCGATTGTTGAAAGAACAGCTCGAAGCACAAGTAGGAAAAGACGAAGCCAAACATCGCATCATCGCCATAACCGATGCAAAAAAAGGTGCATTGCGTAAACTGGCCGACAACGTAGGATACAAAACTTTTGTCATTGCCGACAACGTAGGAGGCCGTTTCTCGGTACTCACTCCCGTAGGACTATTGCCTATCGCCATAGCCGGATTCGACATCAGAACGCTGGTTTCCGGAGCGGTAGCTATGGAAAAAGCGTGTGGAGAAGATATTCCTTTCGAGAAAAACCCCGCAGCGATTTATGCTGCCACCCGAAATGCTTTATATCAAAGCGGAAAGAAAATAGAAATCCTCGTCAACTTCAATCCTAAATTACACTTCTTCGCAGAATGGTGGAAACAACTCTACGGAGAAAGCGAAGGAAAAGAAAACCTCGGAATCTATCCGGCGTCTGTCGACTTCACGACCGATTTACATTCGATGGGACAATGGATTCAGGAAGGTGAAAGAACCATCTTCGAAACCGTTCTTTCGGTTGCCCAAATGAAACATACGGTAAATATCCCTTCCGACAAGGATAATCTGGACGGGCTGAATTTCCTGTCGGGAAAGAGAGTGGACGAAGTAAACAAAATGGCCGAACTTGGGACTCAAATAGCTCACGTAGATGGCGGAGTCCCCAACCTTAAAATAGAAATACCCGAATTATCGGAGCTCTATTTGGGACAACTGATTTACTTCTTCGAAAAAGCCTGCGGCATTAGCGGTTATATTTTGGGCGTAAACCCGTTTAACCAACCGGGAGTCGAAGCATACAAACGCAATATGTTCGCTTTGCTCAATAAACCCGGTTACGAAGAAGAAAGTAAAGCCATACAAGCTCGTATCTAATTAAACATAACGTAAATGTAGGAACAGCCTGCCGAATTTTTCGGCAGGCTGTTCTTTTAAAATATCTTATCAAATAAATTTTTCTATATATTTTTAATATCTTTACTCCCTATAAAACATAACCCTTAGATCATGAGAAGATTAGCTACTCTTATTTTATCGTTATGGGGAATTGCACTCTCCCATGCCGCTCTTGAAGTCCCCAAAGCTCTACCCGCAACCGATATTACTGAAAATTCCTTTACCGCAAACTGGCAATCTGTATCTCAGGCTTCGGCTTACAATTTGAATGTTTTTGCCTATAAAATGGAAGATTGCGGGACAGAAACAGTAAAAGTCACAGAAAGTTTTGAGGGATTAGTGCCTCGTTCTTCCGGGTCAAAACGAAATAAATACATAGACTCTAACCTATCCGTATTCCCCGAAAATTGGAAAATCGACGTGAATACCGGCTCTATTCGCCAATTATATACGACCAATGTCGCCGGAGATACCACATCTGTTTATTCGGGGAAAATAGCTCTTGCATTCGATGCCACAGGCGATTCGATTGTTACCCCTGTATTACCGGCTCCCGCCTCGAAATTTTCGTTTTGGATAAAAAACGCCAATGCCACCGGAACAGTCACAGTTTACGGATTTGACGGCTTTCAATGGCACTCTCTCGGTGAAGCCTCAACAATTAGTTATCGAAGTGGGGGAATAGCCGATTTTTCCGCCAATATCCCGGTGGGGTGTATTCAGTTCAAAATGATTTATACCGATGAAAATCCAGATCTAAACAGTCCCACGGCTATTGACGAAATAAGTTATACTTATGGCGGTATCGTAAAAACACGGGATTATCTTGTCGAAAACAAACGAATCACAGAAACGTCAGCTCCCGTAACCGGACTCAAAGACAATACCGATTATTTTTACACGGTAAAAAGCACCAACGGCTCTGAAACTTCTTTGGAATCAAATATGATTGATGTATTCGGATATGCAGGTTCCCTTTCCAAACCTGTACTCAAAGAATTCACCGATATTAAAGGGGGGCAATATACAGCCAACTGGAACACAGTCATCGGGTCCAACGGATATGTCGTTTACAATGTTTATACCCACATTGCCCAAAGAGACGAAACAAAAACCATTCTCCACGAAAATTTCGATGCTTTTACGGGAGGCACGATCGATCTTCCGGCAGAAGACGACGGTACAACGAATTACGACGAATATACAACGGTCCCTGACTGGTCTGTTAATTTCGGATGCTGGACGGAAGGCATGCTCAGTGGTATCAATATTCAGACCCCCGTCATCAGCACAACCAATACAAATGGTTGTACAGTCAACGTACGAGTATATGGAGCCAAAGGAGACAAAATCGACTTTAACAACTACTACTCACAAGGTACTCCCGAGAAAATAACCAAATTTCTCACACAAGAAGGCTATAATAATTTGACAATAGACTTTAAGCATAGCAGTGAACAAATGCGTATCGAATTATATTTCAGGCAACTCGATTATACCAAAGAAATCTATCTCGACGAATTCACAATGACTCAAACTCTTTCAAAGGGAGACCGGTTTAGCTATAACTACGATTATACCCTCGTCGAAGGCCGCAGGACGAACAGTTATACTTTTACAGATCTACCCAAAGCATGGGGTGACCAATTTGCATTTCGCATGAGTGCCTATGCGGTAGTGGGCGACGGTCTTGACCAATCTCAATGGACAGAACTGACAGAAGTTCCCATTCCCTCGAATATAGACAATAGCCGTCGAGAAAACCAAGAGATCAAGGTTATTTCCTATCCCGGCAACACAATTATACGACTTTTTGTACCCCAAGAAATTATCATCAGCGACCTACAAGGTCGAATCGTAGCCCAAGTTCAAGGCGTTGAGGGAGATAACTCCATCTTATTGAAGCAAGGGATTTATTTGTTGCGATGTGGTAACCATTGTCAAAAATTTATCTGTCGATAACGAAGAAACGAGCAAAACGAAAATCGGATTCAACATTTAGTCGATATAATTAAAACGTTCACATTTAAAATAAAACGAGATTACCTCCAAAAGATAATCTCGTTTTATTTTTATTTCAACAGCCCGATTACTTTAAAATCCCGATAGCGGAACACAGGCTCGTGTCGATTAACTATTATAACAAATTCCAATCTAAGTCCAGATTCAATCAACAAAAACTTTGAACTCGGCAACTTGCGTACCATCTTCACGGTGAAGGACTACGATATAATAACCACGAGAGAGGCTAATGTCCGTACCACCTATAAAAACATCTTCCGAGACGAGACACCCATCAAGGGCAAATACACGAACCTGCAACTGTAAATTGTTTTTACTTCGCAAGAAAAGCGTATTATCCGAACTATAATAGATCAACTCGCCAGATGTTTTAATCGATTCAACGCCACTGCCTTCCGTTTCTTCATTATCCACCCTCAATTTCATTCGGTTAAGGTCGAGCGTCAGAATACAATGATTTGTCTTGGGAAGCACAAACTTATAGTCATTTCCCTCCTCAAACGAATTATACTCATAAATAACATCATGTTCCTCGCCAAAACGAATAGGTTCATCTTTTGTCCTAGCCACATAACAACGTTCCCAAGTTCCTCTTCTACGAAGGAATTTGAAATCGCCGGCCTCTACATCTCCTTCCCAACGATATACACCCTCTGCGATCGGGGTCATCACCATAGGATGGGCATTATCCCAACCACAAGGCATAGCCGCTCCAACAGCAAAAACCGAAAGAGGAAATGGATTCTCTACCAAATCCGGTTCAAACTTTTCGACGGTAAGTGTAAGATTGAGTAAATCGACTTTCAATTCATAATATCCATCTCCACTTCGGTCAGCCGGAATAGTCCACTTATTATCCTCTCCATTCAAACGCATTTTCAAAGGTTGTCCCACCTTTCCCGAAATAGAAAAATCTCCACTCGATGCAGGGTGATATTTATCGTCCCAGCTCAATCGTTTCAAAAACATGAAACTACCGCACTCGTCACCCTCATCGTTATAGCGCATGACACCCTTATAATAGAAAATATAAGGATATGTCCGATCCACTTCTAAGGCTTTGGCATCCTGAAACTTCCAAAATTGAATCTCTCGATTAAACGGGCCTCCTATGATATACAAGTTTTTAGGCAATTCGAGCCGTTCAGCCTTCAAACTTTTTGCATTACCATCGACTGTAAGGGTCAATCTATATACATTGGTCTCGCTCGCATACCGGATACACAACCCTCGCTCGTCTTCACCGGCCTCTCGCAAAGGTATAGAATCGCCCAAAGGATTATTACTACCACATTCATGGACATACTCCGTTATACCATCGGTCAATTTAAACAAAACTTCCGGCAAGCCACCCACGTAAACAAACTCCTTTCCATCGTCTCCCACCGGAGAAAGCACGACGGGAATCTTTAATTCAGCCGTATCTCCAACAAGCCGCCAATCTGCTCTCGCAGTTAGAACAAATCCAAACAAGAGAAATAAAACGGCCATATTCTTGCAAAATCTTTTCATATTTTTCTCTTTTTATTATTCAATGATTACGGTTATAGCTGAACTGCATGCTCTTTTCGGTACGGAAATCACAATCTTTTTACCCTCGGCATCATACTCATAGACAGCATGCGTTCCATCGGAAAAAGTGACCTTTGTCGGAGCCTCGTTCCGAGCCAAAAATTCAAGACGATAAGCCCGTTCTTCCGGCATATCGTCGAATGATCCGGTACGAGGATAAATAGTACAAGAGGTTCTTCCGTCCTCGGTATTTTGCGTAATTCTTGTAAATGTACAAGCTGTTTCATAATCAGCGTTGTTTCCGGCATCCTCATAATAATTAAATTCGCCTCTGGCTCCGGGTGTAAACTGCAAAGTGAGTGTTTCAGGCCGTTTTTTCAGGTGCATCATACGAGGATAAAGCGGAATGATAGCACCCTCGCGATAATAATAAGGAATCTGTTCACGAGTGAACGAACGAGTAACGACCGAACCACCGTCGATTAACTCACCCGTCATCACTTCATACCACTTGCCCTCAGGTAGCCAAATATCTTTTTCACTGACATTCGTTCCTTTATCCGACGAAGTGACGGGGGCTACGAGTATATCGTTTCCAAACATATACTGTCCCTCATAACGGTAAGCCTCATCTGCTTCGGGATAATCATAATACATAGGACGACACATGCCCACTCCCGTATCGTACGACCAACGTGCCATCGTATAAATATAAGGTATCAAAGCATAACGCAAATAAATGGCATCACGCATCTGCTCAAAATTAGCATATTTCCAAATGCGACGTTCGATATGGCCGGCAGCCGTAGCATGTGTACGCAATATAGGAGAGAAGACCCCGTATTGAATCCACCGCAAATACAACTCGGCATCGTTGGCTACCTCCTGATTATGACCTCCTATATCATGACTCCAATAACCATAACCGACATTAGATGCGGTAGCTGTAAAATAGGGCTGAAAAGCCAACGAAGAAAAAGTCGCTTCCGAGTCTCCCGAAAAACCGATAGGATAACGATGATTACCCAACCCACCCCAACGATGAAAGATAAACGGCCGATTTTTTGCCTGCAATTTTTTATCGTTGAAAAACACATGATTCAACCAAAAAGTATTACCTAAATTCGGTTCATTCTGCGCAATCATCCACTGTTGCCAATCGACCCACCAAAAATCGACACCGATATTTTCATGAGGCCGTAAAATATGTTCGAAAAAGGCCTCGTAGAAATCCTTGTTTTCTATATTCCAACGAATGGTACCGTCTTCGTTAGCCAGACTATCGGCCTTTATATCGGAATAACGTCCGGCCAAATCGGCATACAAAGCATCATAATTATCCTCTTTGGGGAAAACACCATCGGCCGGATGCAAATTAAGTGTCGTATTCAAATTTTGTTCATCGTGCAACCAAGAGATAAAACCGGCAGGATCGGGGAAAAGAGCTTTATTCCAACTCCAACCGGTCCACTCGGTTCCATCGGTAGAACCGGTCTTACCATTACGATGCCAATCCATATCTATAACGAGTACATCCATAGGAATATCACGCGAACGTATTTCATTTACAATATCGCGCATATCTTGCTCGGTATAACGTTGAAACTTAGAGTACCAATATCCAAATACATAAAGCGGAGGCAACGGAATCTTACCGGCTATCTTGGTGAAATCGCCAAGAGCCTTTTTATAATCATGCCCATAACCCATGAAATACATATCAAGAGCGGCGGTATCCTTACGTTGAGCGACCCAATCCATACCCCCATTCGTATCTCTCTCGAACATAAGACTCAGACTACCGTCTTTGCGAGGTTCTCGTTCATCGATCACAGCCCAACCAACACGAGAAAGTAACCCATTCTCCAACCATTCACGCACATCGCCCTCTGCTCTATCCAAAGTTCTAGTCGTTCCTTTCAGATTATACGGGTCTTGTTTCCCGGGATACCACACCTCTTCGACCCCGTTCACATCGAGTGTAATTTGTAAATTAGGATTACAACGATCATTGCTTACCGGATATGTACCCAGTTTATAACGCAGTTCCAGTTTATCGGTTGTAAGATAAAGATATCCGTCACGTTCCTCTTGGGTAAAATTCGGAACCGGAAGATGGCGATTAATGACTACAAAGGACGCGCGATCCTCAAACTGCAATTTCGCACTATATTCTATACGAATCATTTCGGGAGTCAACACCGTAAAGCGCATGTTACCCGACTTCACAATAGCCTTTTCATCGGCCATCGGATTATCCTGCGCCCCGACAGTACACGCAATGAAAAGTCCCAAAATACTTAGGAGTACATGTTTTTTAATCATAAATACATAAATTTTTAATAGAAAGATTAAAGTCGTTCTACCATTATGACACAAAAAATACACATACCCCCTACATACCTGAAAAATTTTTGCTTTTACATGTTTTGTTATACAATATCGATAATATTTTGAATCGAATAAAAAAGGAAAGGGCTACAAAATGCAGCCCTTTCCTTTTTTATTTTTTAACCATTCTATTTATTATTCCGCTTCATACTCTATGGCGTCGCTTTCTGTATCATCGTCTTCCAACGCCTGAGCATCCGTTAAGATTGTTTTCACAAAGGTTGGTTTCTCATTAAACAAAACGATAGCAGATTGATTCCCGTCCGGAGTAATAAATTCTACCTGAGCAGCAACACCCAAAACCTCAGTCGTATCACGACCGACATAGCGAGCGATTAAATCATACGATTGTATATAATCGTCTACATTCGTGGCGACAAATTGATCATAAGCCGATTTAGCGGTCTCATATTCTCGAATATACGAAAAGTCCCTATCCTTGTCAAATTTTACGTAAGCTTCATGATCTTTGGGCAAACGCTCCATAGCCTGTTTATATCCTTCTATTTTCGAAGCATAATTACGGTCATTCCCATGTGAACGCATAGCCTCTTTCAATTTTCGTTCATAATCGGCACGACGAGCAAACTGGCTGTTCTCATCGAGTTTATAATTATGTTCTGCTACCTCCATCTCATATTTCAAACGTTGTTCGGTAGAAACGTAGCTATCGATAGCCTCTTGACGACCGGCTCGAAGGCTATCGGCAACGGTCACTTCATGGAGAATTTCTACTTGAATCGAATCGACTTTCTCTGCGGATAAGTTTTCATCGGCCGATAGAACCCACGTTCCAGACTTCAACTCCGATTTCACATATTCTTTAAATGCACCGACATAATCTCCATCGGCTACTCCACCCCCACAGGCACATAAAACAGCACCCATTGCACACACCGGAATCCATTTACATAATAGTCTCTTCATATCCTTATAACTTTATTTTATTTCAAAAAGCAAAAAAAACAAATCTTGATAATATCGAAATACAATCCATTTCCATATTTGCGACAAAAATAGTACAAGCCCAACGCAGAAACAAGTTCGATTAGTAATGCCGAAACTCGACCTATTCTCGTATCTATTGCAAAAATAATGGATTATCACAGAATACAAACATTTATGCCTTAATTTTACATCTTGTTAAATTTTTAACAAACCAGAAATAAACCCAATATCCAATCTCAAACAAAATAAAAGTCTTTCAACATCACTTCTTTGGCTAATTATCTCAAAAGCTCTATTTTTGTAGAATAAAACAAGTAACACGACATTTTGGAAAATATCGCTATTAAAAACTATCTTTTACAACACAACGTGCCTTGCATTACTCCTAAGGCCGCGCTTATCGATATGGACGGAGTTCTCTACGACTCCATGAAAAATCATGTCGAAGCTTGGTATCGTACACTCACCCCTATGGGATTCAAATGTTCCAAAGATGAATTTTATCTATACGAAGGACGAACAGGAGCCAGTACAATCAAATACTTGTTCGACAAACATTTCGGGAAACAGGTGTCCGACGACGAGTGTGCCGAGATTTATAAAATCAAGGAAAAACATTTCAACGCGTTGGAAAAAATCGTCCCCATGCCGGGAGCCGACCTCATGCTGCAACGAATCATCGGTAACGGCATACGTCCTGTACTGGTCACAGGTTCGGGACAAGGTTCTCTCTTAGATCGGTTAGACCACGATTATCCCGGTGTATTCGAACAGCAATATAAGGTGACGGCATATGACGTAAAGATTGGGAAGCCAAGTCCCGAGCCCTATTTAATGGGACTTTCCAAAGCCGGAGTCAAAGCGAACGAAGCGATTGTCATCGAAAATGCACCCTTAGGGGTAGTCTCCGGTACGGCAGCACAAATATTTACCATAGCAGTCAACACAGGCCCCATTCCGGCACAAGCGCTTATCGAAGCCGGAGCCGATATGGTTTTCCCGTCCATGCCCGATTTCGCCAATCATGTCGACGAACTTATACACACGCTAAAAATCACTCGATAATATCATCTGTATGGAGTCGCAAAAAATCATATTCACAGCCACACCCGGCGAAACCCTTAAAAATATGCTCGAAAACTTTTCTTTCGATACCCTTTTTATACTCTGCGACACACATACCCAAAAATTCGCCCTACCCGAAATATCGAAAAACATATCCACACAAGCCCAATATATTACGATCGAAGCCGGCGACACCCATAAAACACTCCAAACACTCGTTCACGTATGGAACGAACTGAGCCATAAAGGAGCCAGCAGAAAATCGCTTCTTATCAACTTGGGAGGAGGTATGGTCTCCGACTTGGGAGGTTTCGCCGCAGCCTGTTTCAAAAGAGGAATCCGTTTCATCAATATCCCCACAACCCTATTAGGAGCAGTAGATGCCGCCGTAGGAGGAAAAACAGGAATAAATTTCAATGGATTGAAAAATGAAATAGGAGCCTTCCGCCCGGCCGATACGGTCATCGTCTCTACACAATTCTTTCAGACACTGCCACAGAACGAATTATTGTCGGGATACGCCGAAATGTTGAAACACGGACTTATCGACAATCCGGCCACCTACCGTTCATTGCTCGATTTCGACTTGTCCATACCCGATTGGGAAAAACTTCTGCCTCTGCTCAAAGAATCGATACAAGTCAAAGAACGTATCGTCGCCGAAGATCCCTTTGAAAAAGGAATACGCAAAGCCTTGAATTTAGGTCATACCATCGGCCATGCATTCGAGAGCCTTTCACACAAGCGGGAAACTCCCATACCTCACGGATTCGCCGTGGCTTGGGGACTCATATGCGAATTACTACTCTCCCACCGTTATCTGAAATTTCCGTCCGAAACAATCTCCGAATTGGCAGCATACATCTATCGCCATTACAGAGCATTTCCCATTACCTGTAAGGACTACGAAACACTCTACGAGTTGATGACCCACGACAAAAAAAACGAAGCCGGATACATCAACTTCACATTATTACAAACCATCGGCAAACCGGCCATCGACTGTCACGTCGACAAGGAAGAAATATTCGTAGCATTCGACCTATACCGCGACCTATTTAAATTATAACCCCTACCGACTCTCTTGCAAGCAATTAGGAAATTTCGAAGAAAAACAGGAGTAAAAAAGTTGTTCAAAATTTTGTCAGTATAGAAAATACCACTACTTTTGCACTACCAATTCAGCGGGGTGTAGCTCAGCCCGGTTTAGAGTACGCGTCTGGGGGGCGTGTGGTCGCAAGTTCGAATCTTGTCACCCCGACTGATTTATAAAAACACTGATAATTAATTATCAGTGTTTTTCTTTTTATATCCAGTCTTAAAAATATGGACCTAATAGGCAAATGGTAGGCCGGTAATCGCATTAATAGACATTCATACAGGTTTTGATTCCGAAAAAAATAGACACTGCTAATCGTCAAGTCATTGATTTTGCCAATATAAAAGCAAAATAGAATTTCTATAAATTTACTTTGCATAATAGTATCTCATGGAGACAAAAACGGTCACAATATCATCATGAACCGTGTAGATAATACGATGTTCGGAATTGATGCGACGAGACCAATACCCGATGAACTCATATCTCAGAAGTTCATCACTGTTTTTTAATTATTTATGTACATTTGCAAAAACTATTCAGAGATGGAACAAAAGAGTGAAATCGTATTATATCAACCAGAAGGAGCTGTAAGTCTGGAAGTCCGCTTAGAAAATGAGACCGTATGGTTAAACAGGCAACAAATTGCTGAACTATTCGACCGAGACATAAAAACAATTGGCAAACATATTAACAATGCTTTAAGAGAAGAATTAACCGATATTTCAGTTGTCGCAAAATTTGCGACAACTGCCACAGATGGTAAAGTCTATCAAATGGAATATTACAATTTAGATATGGTTCTTTCTATCGGATATCGGGTGAAATCAAAAAGAGGCGTTGAGTTCCGCCAGTGGGCGAACAAAGTCCTAAAAGAATACATGCTGAAAGGTTATTCCATCAATCAAAAGCTCGACAGTTTAGAGAAAAGAATTGATAACCGACTGAGAGAACACGACTCCGAAATACAAAGGCTCAGCAACCAAGTAGATTTTTTCGTCCGCCATTCCTTACCGCCGATAGAGGGAATATTTTTTGCCGGCCAGATATTCGATGCCTATAAATTCGTTTGTGATCTTGTCAAGTCAGCCCGAAAAAGTATCGTCCTTTTCGACAACTATATAGACGAATCTGTCTTGACTTTATTCGGGAAACGAGGAAAATCGGTGTCGGTGGTGATTTATACGGATAAGATCATTCCGCAATTGGAGCTCGACATCAAACGATTCAACGCTCAATATTCGCCTGTAAAGGTCAAGTTATACACAAAGGCGCACGATCGGTTCCTAATCATCGATGGGGAAATCTACCATATAGGCGCTTCGCTGAAAGACTTGGGAAAGAAACTTTTCGCCTTCTCGAAAATATCGGCTATTCCGCCCGAAATCATATATAAACAAATTGACTCGTGAACGTTATGCGACCTCGTACCGATAAAATAGGAATCTCCGGTAATCTGCTTACAGGGGTATTCCACATCTACATTTTCAAACAAGCTAATGCCTATATCGCCTATTGTCCCTCCATCGATTTAGCCGTATCCGGGAACAGCATACGAAATGCGGAAAAGTCCTTCCAAGAATCCGTATCGATACATCTCGATTATCAGATAAAGAATAAAGCACTCTTGAAGGACCTAAAAAAGCACAAATGGAAAGGACGATATCTTATAAAAACAAGAAAAGCCGGTGATTGACCGGCTTTTTCATTTTTATACTTCGGTAGTTACGTTAAATACATTCTTGTTACCCGACCGACTTCAATCCAATCAAAGTTAGAAATTCAATACAACAAGGGAAATTTATCACCAACAAAAAATAATTGCTAATAATTATTTCGATTATTCCCGATAATTAGTATTATAATAAAGTCAAACAAACATCTAATTATCAATATTTTACAAGAACTACAAATCTTATTTCCATTTATTTTTCATTG
>ENA-UOIW01000121-UOIW01000121.1-human-gut-metagenome-genome-assembly--contig:-P58-NODE-121-length-74826-cov-8.710235_pt1 | contig 74826 bp, 56 predicted proteins | sample MGYA00242334_ERZ723881 | MGnify/ENA metagenome assembly ERZ723881 | reverse complement strand
CCTGCTGCAGAAGTACTGGCAGTCCGGCCTCGCCGCCGGCGCCGTCAAGGAATAACACCCGACGACATGACCGACCACAATGGGCGCGGGCGAACGGTCCGCGCCCATTGTGTACCGTATGGCCGTAGCCGAGAAAGGGGGCCCATGCAACGATTCCGACTGCTGCGCATCATCCAAGCGCCGCCGGATGCCGCACATGCTTCCGCAATGCAGTACAAGACCACGACCATATGAATACCGGGAGAACACATTCATCATGATGAAGAACACACATCGAGCATTCCGCTGGCCGCAGCCCCTGGAGGGGCAGCAGGCCCGCATCTGGTACGGCGGCGACTACAACCCCGACCAGTGGCCCGAGGAGGTCTGGGACGAGGACATCCGCCTGATGACCAAGGCCGGCGTCAACGTCGTGTCCGTCGCCATCTTCTCGTGGGCCAAGATCGAGCCGCAGGAAGGCGTATACGACTTCGACTGGCTGGACCGCATCGTCGACAAGCTCGGCAAGGCCGGCATCGCCGTCGACCTGGCCTCCGCCACCGCATCGCCGCCGATGTGGCTCACCCAGAAGCACCCCGAGGTGCTGTGGCGCGACGAGTACGGCCACGTATGCTGGCCGGGCGCGCGCGAGCACTGGCGTCCCACCAGCCCGGTCTTCCGCGAGTACGCGCTCAACCTGTGCCGCAGAATGGCCGAGCACTACAAGGACAACCCGTATGTGGTCGCCTGGCATGTGAGCAACGAATACGGCTGCCACAACCGCTTCGACTACTCCGACGACGCGATGCACGCGTTCCAGCGCTGGTGCGAGGAGCGCTACGGCACCATCGACGCGGTCAACGAGGCGTGGGGCACGGCCTTCTGGGCACAGCGCATGAACGACTTCTCGGAGATCATCCCGCCGCGCTTCATCGGCGAGGGCAACTTCATGAACCCGGGCAAGCTGCTGGACTTCAAGCGGTTCAGCTCGGACGCGCTCAAGGCGTTCTACATCGCCGAGCGCGACCTGCTCGCCGAGATTACCCCGGGCCGTCCGTTGACCACGAACTTCATGGTCTCGGCGCCCGGCACCGGTCTGGACTATGACGATTGGGGCTACGAGGTCGATTTCGTCTCGAACGACCATTACTTCACGCCTGGTGAGGCGCACTTCGACGAACTGGCCTACTCCGCCTCGCTGGTGGACGGCATCGCGCGCAAGAACCCGTGGTGGCTGATGGAGCATTCGACCGGCGCCGTGAACTGGCGTCCGATCAACTACCGCAAGGAGCCCGGCCAGCTGGTACGCGATTCCTTGGCGCATCTGGCCATGGGCGCGGACGCGATCTGCTACTTCCAGTGGCGGCAATCCAAGGCCGGTGCGGAGAAGTACCACACCGCTATGCTGCCGCACGCCGGCGAGGACAGCCAGGACTTCCGCGACGTGTGCGAGCTGGGTGCCGATCTGGCCACGTTGGGCGATCACGGGCTGACGGGCACGCGGCTGGCCAAGTCCCGGGTGGCCGTGGTCTTCGACTATGAGAGCCAGTGGGCCACCGAGCACACGGCCACCCCGACGCAGCAGGTCCGTCACTGGACCGAGCCGCTGGCCTGGTTCCGCGCCTTCGCCGACAACGGCGTGACCGCCGACGTGGTGCCGATCCGTGGGGATTGGGACAGCTATGAGGCGGCGGTGCTGCCGAGCGTATACCTGCTGGACGAGGCCAACTCGCAACGCGTCCGCGATTACGTGGCCAAGGGCGGCAAACTGTTCGCCACGTACTACACGGGCATCTCGGACGAGCGCGACCACATCTGGCTCGGCGGCTATCCCGGATCGATCCGTGACGTGGTCGGCGTGCGCATCGAGGAGTTCGCCCCGATGGGCGGCGACTTCCCCGGCGCGTTGGATCATCTGGATCTGGACAACGGCACCGTGGCGCATGACTTCGCCGACGTCATCACCTCCACGGCCGATACGGCCACCGTGCTGGCATCGTTCAAGTCGGAACCGTGGGTCGGCATGGACGGGTCGCCGGCGATTGTGGCCAACAGCTACGGTGATGGCTCCACCGTCTACGTCGGCTGCCGTCTGGGTCGCGAGGGCCTGGCGGCGTCGATGCCGGCGATGTGCGAGGCGATCGGCTTCGAGCTGCCGCAGTCCGACGGCCGTGTGATGCGCATCGAACGCGTATCCGAGGACGGTGCCGACCGGTTCGCGTTCCTGTTCAACCGTTCGCATGATCGGGTGACCGTGGAGACGGACGGCGAGCCGCTGGTGGCCTCGCTCGGCCGTGTCGAGGACGGCCGGGCCGTACTCGATCCGAACGGCGTCGTTATCGTCAGGCGCTGACGCCAACACCCACGCGAATGGGGAGGTCTCCGCATCGGAGACCTCCCCATTCGCTATATGTCATTCCTCATCGCCGGTATGGGCCGCAATGCGGTGGGGCGCGTCGCACCCCACCGGCCGGCTGCATCGGCCCCGTCACAGGGAGTCGGGAGCGGCGGAGAACCGCACGGCGGCCCAGCTGATGGGCGGCAGCGCGAACGACACCCGTCCGTCGGCGGCGTTCGCGTCGAGCGGCACCGGCACGACCGCATCCGGCTGTTCGGCCGTGTTCTGCCGGTGCGGATCGTCGTCATGCAGCATCATCGCATGGGTGATGCGCATATCCGCCGCATCGGCCTGCGGCAGCCCGGACAGGTCCACCGACAGCGTGTGCGCGGCCTCGACGTCGCGGTTGACCACCAGCAGCAGACCCTCGCGCGCGTGCTCGTCCCACGTCACCACGGCCTCGACGGCATCCACGTCGCCATAGGCCTCGGTATGCACGGACGGGGCGTCGAGTGCCGGCACGTACACCATGCCCCTGGCGTGGTGCGCGGCCTCGGCGAACGGGTAGAACACGGTCTGCCGCCATGCGGGCCCCTGCTCCTCGGCCATGATCGGGGCGATGACGTTGACCAGCTGGGCGCGCGAGGCGGAACGGACCCGGTCGCAGTGCTTGAGCAGCGTGATCATCAGCGAGCCTTCCACCACGGCGTCCGCGGCCGAGTAGATGTCCTCCAGCAGATGCGGCGCCTTCGGCCAGGGCTCGGGATGCAGGCCCTCGCTGGCCGCGGCCTTCCACTCGGCCTCCTGCTGGTTCCAGACGTCCGAGTACCACACGCCCCATTCGTCGAAGCTCAGCGCGATGTCGTGATCGCCGTCATGCGCGGCCTTGGCCGCATCGGCGCAGTCGGCCACGGTGGCGATGAAGCCGGTCATGTCCTCGGAGGAGGCCAGATAGTCCTGCAGACTCTTGGCGCCGCGCTCGTAGTAGTAGGCGTGGCAGGAGACGAAGTCCAGATTGTCATAGGCCCGGGTGAGCACCGTGCGCTCCCAGGTGCCGAAGGTCGGCGTATGGGCGCTGGACGAGCCGCAGGCCACCAGCTCCAGTCCCGACTCGGCGAGCTTCATGGCGTGCGCCACCTTGTCCACGGCCAGCGCGTACTCCTCGGGCGTCATGTGGCCGACCTGCCAGGGGCCGTCCATCTCGTTGCCGATGCACCACATGCGGATGCCCATCGGTTCGGGGATGCCGTTGGACACGCGGCGGTCCGCCAGTTCGGTGCCCGGCGCGCCGTTGACGTATTCCAGCTCTTCCAAGGCGGCTTTGAGGCCTCGGGTGCCCATGTTCACGGCGAGCATGATCTCGGTGCCGGCGCGTTGGCTCCACCGGTAGAAGTCATCGATGCCCATCTCGTTGGTTTCGGTGCAGTGCCAGGCCAGGTCGCGGCGGACGGGGCGGCTCTCGCGGGGGCCGGTGCCGTCCTCCCAGTTGTAGTTCGACACGAAGTTGCCGCCGGGGTAACGCACGCAGGTCACGCCGAGCTCCCGGACCAGGTCGAGCACGTCGGCGCGGAAGCCCTGGTCGTCGGCGGTGGGGTGGTCGGGGTCGTAGATGCCGCCGTAGACGCAGCGGCCGAGGTGCTCGACGAACGAGCCGAACAGGCGGCGCGGCACGTCGGCTGTGGGGCGGATGCCCTCCAGGGAGGCGGTGGTGTCGGGCGCCGCGGCCGCGGTGGTGCCATCGGTCATGGGAACTCCTTTGTTTGCGTTACCGAATGTAGTGATGTGGTTTCATTATAGACGAAACACGCGGACTGCAATTTCCTTGAAATCATGCGGTTTCGAAGGTGTGTCGCGTTTCGTGTTTGCGTAAACATTCAGTCTGTGATAATGTCATCCATGACATCAAGGATTCGCAACCAACGGATTCAAGATTGCTACCTCATAAGGAAGGAAGAACGATGAAGTTCAATAAGCGCATCATTGCTCTGCTCGGCGCTGCGGCCATGATCCTCCCGCTCGCGGCTTGCGGCGGCGGTAACGACGCTGCCGGCGACGGCGGCGAAGCCTCCGGCGACGAGAAGATCGAGCTGACCGTCTGGTCCTGGGACTCCACGCTGCCCCGTACCGTCGAGGGCTTCGAGAAGGAGAACCCGAACATCAAGGTCACCATCACCAATGCCGGCACCAACAAGGACGAGTACCAGGCGCTGAACAACGCGATGGAGGCCGGCTCCGGCGCTCCGGATCTGGCGCAGATCGAGTACTACGCGCTGCCCGAGTACGTGATCCGCGGCTACGTGCAGGATCTGTCCGGCTACGGCGCCGACGATTTCTCCGACTTCTTCACCCCGGGCACCTGGGCCTCGGTGGCCATCCAGGGCGGCGTCTACGCCCTGCCGATGGACTCCGGCCCGATGGCCTGGTTCTACAACAAGGAAGTCATGGACAAGGCCGGCGTGAACCCGGACGAGGTCCGCACCTGGGACGACTTCTACGAGGCCGCCAAGAAGGTCCGCGCCACCGGCTCCTACATCACCTCCGACTCCGGCGACGCCGGCTTCTTCGACTCGATGACCTGGCTGGCCGGCGCCACCCCGTTCGAGACCGGCGAGGACGGCACCTCCGTCAAGATCAACCTGACCGGCGACGACAAGGTCCAGTCCTTCATCGACTTCTGGCAGAAGCTCATCGATGAGGACCTCATCGACACCAAGACCGCCGGCTGGACCGACGAGTGGAACCGTGGCCTGAACGACGGCTCCATCGCCTCCCTGCTGACCGGCGCCTGGATGCCGTACAACCTGCTCTCCGGCGCCCCGGACGGCGACGGCAAGTGGCGCATCGCCCAGATGCCGACCCTCGACGGCTCCGAGACCAACTCCGAGAACGGTGGCTCCTCGCTCGCCGTCATCAAGACCGATGACGAGGCCAAGGCCGAGGCCGCGTACAAGTTCGCCGAGTACGCCTGCCACAACGCCGACGGCGTCGGCGTGCGTGTGGAAGGCGGCGCCTTCCCGGCTGATAACGAGACCCTCGCCTCCGAGGACTTCCTGAACATGACCTCGCTGACCGATTCCGAGGGCAACGCCCACGAGTACTTCGGCGGCCAGAAGTTCAACGAGGTCCTGGCCAAGGCGGCGGCCAACGTCTCCACCGGCTACAAGTTCCTGCCGTTCGAGGTGAACGCCCGCAACGTCTACGCCGACCATGCCGGCGGCGCCTTCACCGACAAGTCCATCACGCTCGAGGAGGGCATCGCCTCCTGGGAGACCGCGCTCAAGGAGTACGCCGAGCAGCAGGGCTACACCGTCGAGTGAACGAATCCTCGCAACAATAACTGAATACCGATGCGGCGGCCCCCCCCTGGTGATGGTGCGGGCCGCCTCGTTTGTGGTGCGCTGCGGGACAGGGCCGCGGGATATGGGAGGCGTCGGCGGACGGCGGGAATTCGGTGTGCATACCGCGGGTGGTGGTTCCGCATCCAGCCGGATGCCGTACACTACATGGTGCACACGGGCCCGAATGGTGCAGCAGGGCCGTAATACGTTGAAGGAGCGGGTATGACGCGTGACGGGGGAGCCTGGCGGCGGATACGCCGCATCGCGGCGGCGGGACTCGGCGCCGCATTGCTGACGCTGGCCTCCGGCTGCGCGGCCGCCGCCGATACGCGCACCGTGATCACCGTGTGGTCCTGGGAGCCCAGCATGCGCGCCGTCATCGAGGATTTCGAGCGGGCCAACCCGGATATCCGCGTGGAACTGGACGCCACCAGCGGGTATACCAACCTCAATCGCTTCATTCAGGACGGATACAACCTGCCCGACGTGGTGCAGCTGGAGTACTATGCCCTCGGGCAATACGCGGTCAGCGGACAGCTGCTCGACATCACCGATCGTGTGGCGGATTACGCCGGGCAGTATACGCCGGGCACCTGGTCCTCGGTGCAGCTGAACGGCACCGTATACGGGCTGCCGATGGATTCCGGCCCCATGGCGTTCTTCTACAACGAGGATGTGTTCCGCCAGGCGGGGGTCGACGCCGCGTCCATCCGCACCTGGGACGATTACTACGAGGCCGCCAGGAAGCTCAAGGAGATCGGCGTGTACATCACGGCCGACGCCGGCGACGCCAGCTTCTTCAACGCCATGGTCTGGCTGGCCGGCGGCCGGCCGTTCCTCACCTCGGCCGACGGCAAGGAGGTGACGGTCTGCCTGGACACCGACGCCGGTGTGGCCCGGTTCGCCGCATTCTGGCAGCGGATGATTGACGAGGGACTGGTCGCCACCAACCTGACCACATGGTCGGACGAGTGGAAGGCGGCGCTCGGCGCGGGACAGGTGGCATCGCTGTTCTCCGGGGCGTGGATGCCGTCCCTGCTATTGGCGGATGTGCCCGGAGGGTCGGGACTGTGGCGGGTGGCCACCATGCCCACCGAGAACGGCATACCGACCAACGCGGAGAACGGGGGATCGGCGATGGGCGTGCTGCGCTCCACCCGCAAACCCGAAGCGGCCTTCCGGTTCATCGACTATGTCTGCCATGATGCGCAGGGCATCGCCACCCGCGTGGCCGGCGGCGTCTTCCCCGCGGACAATGCCACGCTGAACGACGAGGAGTTTTTGAGCCGGACCACCATCACCGACTCGCGGGGCATCGACATCCCGTACTTCGGCGGTCAGCGGTTCAATGAGGTCCTGGCCCAGGCCGCGCGCGAGGTGTCGGTGGGCTACCAGTACCTGCCGTTCGAGGTGTATGCGCGCAGCGATTTCAGCAACACCGTCGGCACCGCGTACCGATGGTCGGCCAAGGCGCTGCGGTACAACACCGCCAAAGCCCGCATCGAGGCGGGGGAGCGGACCGCGGACGGCGAGGAGATCACGCTGCCCGAAGACCCCGGGCAACGCGTGAGCATGATGGACGGCGTGGCCCTCTGGCAGCGCGACCTGCTGGAATACGGCACCAATCAAGGGTTCACGATGAGCAGCGCCTCCTGACGGCTTGGAACCACCCTGAAGCCGGATCGCCGCCGTCGGGGTGCCGGTGCCGGGCCGCGTCGGACGCTTTCGGACGTTGTCAGACGTTGCGGGCGTGGATCTTGGCCATGCCCTTGAAGATCAGATCCGGGTCGTAGATATCAATCAGATCGGTGTCGTCCATGAACACACGGCCCAGCCCGCCGGTGGCGATGACCTGGAAATCCTCCCGGATCTCCTCTCGGAACTGCATGATGGTGCGCTCGATGCCGCCGAGGAAGTTGTAATACAGGCCCGCCTGCATCGCTGTCTTCGTGCCGGTGGCCAGAATCGAATCCGGACGGGTGATCTCCACCTCGGGCAGCTGCGCGGTGCCGGTCCACAGCGCGGCGGCGGCCGTGCGCAGACCCGGGGAGATCAGCCCGCAGGTGATCGTGCCGCTCGCATCGACATAGTTGAACGTGGTCGCCGTGCCGAAATCGGCCACCAGCGCAGGCCCTCCGTACACGTAGTAGGCGCCGGCGCAGTCGGCCAGACAATCCGCCCCCAACGACTTCGGGTCGTCGATGCGGATGTTCATCCCCGACTTGACCCCGGGGCCGACCACCATGGGGTCGATATCCAGGAACTTGACGATGCTGGCACGGAAGGAATGCATCACCTTCGGCACCACGGAGGCCACGATCACGTCATCCACATCCTGCGGCGAGTACCCGCTCATCCGCAGGAACTCGGTGATCATCAGACCATACTCGTCCGAGGTGTGATCCGCCTTCGTGGTGATCCGGTACGTGCCCACGATCCGCTCCCCCTCAAGGAAACCGAGCACGATATTCGTATTGCCGATGTCCACTGCAAGTAACATGCCTCCATCATACCGGCCCGGACATGGGTCGGGTCTACAATGGTGCGCGGTGGACGACCCGGATGGGCGGCCAACCGCAACAAACGAATCACAGCATCACCATACGCAACGCATAAGGATTGTCATGGCTGAACATCCAGGTGCGCACGGCCGGACCGGCGCAACCTCATCACCAACAACACCCGCATCGCCGACCAGCGAAGCCAGCACGGACGCCTCGCTCAACGCCCGCGTCAGAACGCCGCATCGCCGTCCGTGGGCGTGGCTCGCCGTCGCGGCCGTGGCCGTGGTGGCCGTCGTCATCGGCATCATCGCAATCGTCAACCGTCCCGCAACACAGCAGGCCGGGCGACGCGACACCGTCACCATCGGGCTGAAACTCGCCCCCACCAACCTGGACATCCGCAACCAGTCGGGGTCGGCGCTCGACCAGATCCTCATCGGCAACGTGTACGAAGGCCTCGTGGCCCGGGACGAGAACAACCAGGTCGTGCCCGCGCTCGCCGCCAGCTGGGAGGAGAGCGCGGACGGACTGACCTACACGTTCCACCTCAACGAGGGCATGAGCTTCTCCAACGGGGACGAACTCAACGCCGACGACGTGGTCTGGTCCATCCAAGAACTGGTGGACAAGCAGTACCATGACGCCAGCTCGCTGACCAACTTCGACTCGATCACGGCCGTCGACCCGAACACCGTGGAACTGCGCCTGAGCGCGCCGAACTCCAACCTGCTGTGGACGCTCGCCGGACGCTGCGGACTCGTCTTCGACCGGGACGCCGAATACGACATGAAAACCGAGGCCATCGGATCCGGCCCATATCTGGTCAGCGAGTTCCGCGCCAACGACTCGATCACGCTGAAGGCCAATCCGAACTACTGGGGTGAGCGTCGTGCGGCGACCGAAACCGTGGTCGTCCGGTACTTCACCGACGACAACGCGGCCGTCAACGCCTTGGCCTCCGGCGACGTGCAGGTGCTGGCGCCGATCAGCGAGAACCTGGCCGGCCAATTCGCCGACGACCCCGACCACTACACGGTGCAGGCCGGGGACGGCACCGACAAATACGTGCTGGCCTTCAACGGCGCCGGCGAACACACCTCGGATCCGCGTATCCGGCAGGCCATCCGGTACGCCATCGACCATGAGGAGCTCATCGCCTCACGCGGCGGCGCCGACGCGCCGCTCGGCGGGCCGATCCCCTCGCTCGACCCCGGATATGAGGACCTGACCGACCTGTACCCGCACGATGTGGACAAGGCGCTGGAACTGATGGCCGAGGCCGGGTACGGGGCGGACAACCCGCTGACGCTGCGCCTGGAATACTCGAACACCTACGGCACCGACCTGGGCGACCAGCTGCGCTCGCAACTGGCACAGATCGGCATCGACCTGCAGGTGGAGGTGGTGGAATTCTCCACCTGGCTGCAGGACGTGTACACGAACAAGGACTACGACCTCTCGCTCGTGGACCATAACGAAAGCCACGACTTCTACCAGTGGGCCGACCCGGAGTACTACTACAACTACGACAACCCCGAGGTGCAGAGCCTGTACGCGCAGGCGCTCGCAGCCACCGATGACGCGGCTCGCGACGACCTGTTGCGGCGGGCTGCCCGGATCGTATCCGAGGACGCGCCCGCCGACTGGTTGTTCAACTACCGCATCACCACCGCCTGGGTCAACGGGGTGCAGGGCTTCCCGGTGAACCTCAACCAGACCCAATTGCCTTTGTGGAATCTGGCGTACGAAAGCGAGTGACCGATGAGGTTTGTACTGCGGCGACTGCTGCTGTTCGTGGTGGCGTTGCTGGCCATCTCGGTGGTGGTGTTCGCCATGCTGCGCATTCTGCCGGGCGACGTGGCCGCGGTGATGGCCGGCGTGAACTCGCCGCCCGAGCGTGTGGCCCAACTGCGCGCCGAGCTGGGGCTTGACCGGCCGCTGGCCGTGCAGTACCTGGACTGGTGCGCGAACCTGCTGCACGGCGACCTCGGCGCCTCCATGCTCACCGGCCGTTCGGTCAGCGAGCAGGTGGGGGTACGGGCCGCCATCACCTTCCCGCTGATCACGCTCGGCCTGCTCGTCGCCCTGGTGATCGGCATCCCGCTGGGGTGCGCAGCCACCTTGGCCCGCGGGCATCGCGCCCGCGCCGCCTACCGGCTGGTCTCCATCGTCGGCGGAGCCATTCCCGCGCTGTGGAGCGGCATGCTGCTGATCCTGCTGTTCGGCCGCGGCGTGGGCCTGATCGGCGTCCTGCCCTCGCAGGGCTTCCCGGCCGCGGGCTGGGGCGCTCCGGGCCGGGCGCTGACCTCGTTGATACTGCCCGCCTTGAGCGTGGGCATCATCGTGGGCGCCGGCCTGATGCGGTACACGCGGTCGGCGCTGGGCGAATTCGCCGCCTCCGGATACATCGAGATGGCGATGTCCTGCGGCATGACCCGCACGCAGGCGGTGCTGCAGGTGGGCCTGCGGCTGGCCATGCCGCAGATGGTGTCCGTGGTGGGACTGACCTTCGCCGAGATGATCACCGGCGTCATGGTCATCGAGAACCTGTTCGCCCTGCCCGGTCTGGGCACCGGTCTGGTGACCGATGTGGGTAACCGCGACCTGATCGCCGTGCAGGGCGAGCTGTTCATGCTCGCCGCGTTCTTCCTACTCATCGGTCTGCTGGTCGACCTGGCGCATCGGGCCTTGGACCCCCGGCTCAAGGCGTCCATCAGTGGAAATGAGGTGTCCGCATGAAGGCTGCAATCGGTTACGCCGCCACGGTAGTGCGGTCGATGTGGCGGCACGCCGGCGGCCGGTTCCCGCTGGCGGTGCTCGGCCTGTGGGCGGCGATATCGGTGGTGTCGCTGTTTTGGACGCCGCAGCCGTTGATGCGGACCGACGGCTACCACACCTGGCAGTCGCCCTCCGCCGAGCATTGGCTGGGTACGGACGGTACCGGTGCCGACGTGTTCAGTTGGCTGATGGCCGGCTCCCGCACGGATCTGCTCATCGTGATCCTTACGGTGCTGGTCGCCGCCGCGCTCGGGCTGCTGTTCGTGGCCGCCATGGTGTCGCGGCATACGGCGTTGGCCGGCGTCTCGGTGGTGGTGGTCGACGCGCTGATCTCGATCCCCACCGTGCTGATCGCCCTGGTGCTGGCGGTGCCGTTGGGCGCTTCGATTGCGGTGATCGTCATCGCCTGTGGCTTCGGATACGGGCTGAATTTGGCCCGCGTGGCGCGTCCGCAGGCCCTGCTGGCCGCGCAATCGGATTACGTGGAATCCGCGGTGTCCAACGGGGCGTCGGGCGCGTATGTGTTCTTCCGCCATATCGTGCCGAATATCCTGCCGGTTATGCTGGTGCAGCTGTCGCTGTCCGCGGGAACCGCGGTGCTCGCCGAATCGGGGCTGACCTATCTGGGCGTGGGCGTGCCATCGGGCACCCCCAGTTGGGGGCATTCGCTGGCCACCACCGTGCGGTTCATTACCGTGTATCCGTTGACCGTGCTGTGGCCGGGACTGGTGGTGACCGTGGCGGTTGTGGCGTTGAACCTGTTCGGCGACGCCCTGCGCGATGCGATCGACCCGGTGACGAATCCGGAACTGCGGCGGGCTGCGGGCGCGACCCGCATGGAGGAGGACGGCCATGGGCGTTGACATTCGCGATCTGCGCATCGCCATCGGCGGCAAGGAAATCGTTCACGGCGTCGACCTGTCGATCGGCGATGGGGAGCGCGTGGGGCTGATCGGGTCATCCGGTTCGGGCAAGTCGATGATCGCCCGCGCGATGCTGGGCCTGTTGCCGCCGGATGTGACGGTGGCCGGCTCGGTCATGCTCGGTGGCTCGGAGGTCATCGGTGCCGCCGACCGCACGCTGGCCGATCTGCGCGGCCGGTATACGGGCATGGTCTTCCAGAATCCGGGCACATCATTGAATCCAGTGCTCCCCGTGGGCAGGCAGGTCGAGCTGCCGTTACGGCTGCACTACGATCTGACCCGTTCCGAACGCGTCGAGCGCGTGAACGCCATGCTGGCCAAGGTCGGTCTGCCGTCCGACGTCGCGGCCAAATTCCCCCATGAACTCTCCGGCGGGCAGCGGCAGCGTGTCGGCATCGCTACCGCGCTGATCACCTCGCCGCGGCTGATCGTGGCCGACGAACCGACCACAGCGCTCGACTCGATTACCCAGCGGCAGATTGTGGACCTATTGGTGTCCCTGGTCGATGAGGCGGGCGCCTCGATGCTGTTCATCACCCATGACTTCTCGGTGCTGGCGCGTGCCACCACCCGTTGCGTGGTGCTGGACGAGGGGTCGGTGGCGGAAACCGGCGAGACGGCCACGATGCTCGCCGCACCGCAGGATGAACGGACCGCGCGGCTGGTGCGGGCGGCCCGAACCCTGACCCTGCGCGCGTCGCGGGAAGGTGCCGATCGGGAGACGGACCGCGGCGCAGCGCCCTCAGACGATGCAACAGCGGACGAACACGAAGGCGAGGCATGAGCATGGCGAATGACGTGGTGCTGCAGGGGAGCCATATCGGCAAATGGTTCGGACGGCGGTCCGAGCGTCGGCAGGTGCTGTTCGACGTGTCGGTTGCGGTGCATGCGGGGGAGTGCCTGGCCGTGATCGGCGGTTCCGGATCGGGCAAATCCACGCTGACCCGCATCCTGCTGGGATTGGAGACCGCTGACGCCGGAACGGTGACATACCAAGGCGCGGATGTGACGTGCGGCTCCCGTGCCGCCGGTTATCAGGCGTTGCGCCGGGATTCGGGACTGGTGTATCAGGATCCGTTCGCCTCGCTGAATCCGCGGTGGACGGTGGCGCGTTCGGTGGGCGAGCCGTTGCATCTGCGCCACCGCGGCATGGGCTCCGATGACGTCGCCCGCCGTTGCGCCGAAGCGTTGGACACGGTCGGTCTGGAGCCCTCGACGTTCCTGAACCGGTATCCGGTGGATCTGTCGGGCGGACAGGCGCAACGTGTGGCCATTGCGCGCGCCATCGTCAACAATCCCAAGGTGCTGCTGGCCGATGAGCCGATGAGCGCCATCGATGTGGCGGCACGCGTCCAGATCCTTGAGGCGTTCGCCGCCATCCGCAGGCGGACGCCGGATATGGCGCTGATCGTGGTTTCCCATGATCTGGGCGTCGTGCAGCATCTGGCCGACCGCATCGTGGTCTTGCATGACGGTCGTGTCGAGGAGGAGGGCCCGACGGCCCGGATTCTGCGGGAGCCGAGGAACGCGTACACCCGCACGCTGATCGAGGCTGCATCATAGCGGTTCGCACTACCTCGGGTTTCGCGGAGACGCCCCTTGGAGAACGGCGGTTGAATCAGAAAACCTCGAAGTAGTGCGAACTATGGTCGGATCATCACCACCTCGTCGCACCACTGCGCGGCCAGCTCCTCATCGTGGGTCACCACGAGCACGGCTTTGCCGCGGTCGGCCAGCGTGCGCAGCAGCGCCCCGACCTGACGCATATGCTTGAGGTCCAGGCCGCTGGTCGGCTCATCCAATACGATGAGCTCCTTATTGCACATCAACGCCGATGCGATGGCCGTGCGCTGCTTCTGCCCGCCGGACAGACTCATCGGATGCCGGTCGGACAGCTCCATCAGATCCAGATCGGCCAGAATACGGTCGGCGGCCTGCAGAACATCCTCGGGTGCGTCGAATTCGTCACGATACGGTGTGGACAGCAGCAGCTCGCCGCGTACCGAGTCGGCGAACAGCTGATAGTTCACGTCCTGCATGACCAGGAACCCGTGACGCGTCAGCTCGGAAGGTGAGGCCGTCTCGCCGTACCGGAGTATGCCGCCGTCCAACGGCTTGGCCAGCCCGACCAAGGTGCGTACCAGCGTGGTCTTGCCGGCGCCGTTATGCCCCATCAGCCCCACGATTCTACCGGCGTGCAATGTCAGGTCGGGGATTGTTCGGCTGAACGCGGCGGCATCGGGGCGGCGTCTGCGGAACCGCCCGAACACGCGGGTTTCACGGTATCCAACAGTCAGTCCGCGGGTTGCGATCACCGCAGTGCCCGAGGCTGACTGATCCTGAATATTACCGTTCGCCGGCAAGGGGGCGGCATCGGTTCGCGATTGGCCGGCATTCGCAACGCTCTGCCGTACCGCGGCATGGAACGGTGTCATATCCAACGCGCGCAGCCCCCAGCGCTCGCGCCGCCGTTCGGGCAAATCCCGGAACCGTTCGGCCGAACAGTCGAGTGCGATTCGGCCGGAATCGAAGAGCACGTAACGGTCGGCCAGGTCGACGCACCACGCCAAACGGTGCTCGGCCACCACAATCGTGACGCCGGAGGCCTTGATCTGCGCCAGCATGGCGTTCAGATCGGCCATGGCCTGGGCGTCAAGATTGCTGGTCGGCTCGTCGAGCACCAGCAGCCGCGGCCGCAGCATGCAGGCGGCCGCCACGGCGATCCGCTGCTTCTGCCCGCCGGAAAGACGGAAGATGCTCCGATCCAGCAGATGCGCGATGCCGAACGATGCGGCGACCTCCTGCACGCGCTCGCGGATCGCGGACGGCTCCCATCCGGCGTTTTCGCAGGGGAAGGCAAGCTCATCGGCTACGAACGCGTTGAAATACTGGGTTTTGGGATTCTGGAAGACGCTGCCCACCACAGCCGCGTACTCCTCGATTGAGGAATGGCCAGAGCGCAATCCATACACCGAACATGTGCCGGTCAAATCGCCGGTGTGGAACGTGGGGATCAGTCCGTTGAGCAGCCGGGTGAACGTGGTCTTGCCGCAGCCGCTCTGGCCGCAGAGCACCACGAATTCGCCATGGGGAATCGTGAGCGTAACGTCGTCCAGCGCCGCTGGGATGACGGGTGGCGTATCCGCGGATTGGGCGGTGGCTGCGGTTTGGTAGCGGAATGCGATACGATTCGAGTCGATGACGATGTGGTTCATGTCGATGGGTGGGGTGGGACTGTTGCTCATAGCACTCCTGTCAGGAAGAGGATGAGCGGCAACGCGCAGAGGATCATGATCGCCCAATCCGGTATGCCGATGCGGATATCGGTCATGCTGGTGTGGCGGCCCGGATTGCCCAGCCCCTTGGTCATGGCTGCCACGGACAGATCCTGCGCCACCACGGTGGCGTTCATCAGCAACGGCACGATGATGTACTCCAATGACTGCGCCGGGTGCCGCAGCGGCGAACCGCCTCCGGAGGGTATGCCGCGCAGCGCCATAGCGTTGCGGATATGCCGGTAGTCCTCGCGCAGAGTGGGGAAGAACCGGATGACCACGATGCAGGGGATGATGACGGCTTCCGGAACGTGCATGCGGCGCAGCGCCGCCGTGAACTCTCCGGGACTGGTGGTGGTGAACGCGAATGCGCCGGTGATCAGGCAGGGCAGCAGCATGCGGATGCCGACGGCGATCATCGGGAAAATGGCCAGCCATGCGCCCCGGCCCTCAGTGGGCGGTTCGATCAGGCTCAGTGCCAGCAGCGCGCCGTAGATCAGTGTGAATCGCACGCCCGAGCGGATTCTGCCGGACAGGAACAACGGCAGCAGGAACAGTGCGGTGAGCAGCGCTTCGGTGCGAGTGTTCACATGGCAGAACAGCAGCAGGTTCGCCTCCAGCAGCAGGAACAGTTTGGCGCGCGGATCCAATCGGAGCCGATGCCTGCCGTCAAACCGGGAACGCGCGGCGACGCCGACCGCGGTATGGTCCGCAGCCGGCGTCATCTCAGATGTGCCGATCAAATGATGCCCGCCTTGGCGAAATGCTTGCGCATCATGCGCTGGCCGAACCAGCCGCCGATGAGCGCACATACCAGGATGGCCGCCATGGCCAGCCAGAACGATCCGGTGTTCACCTGGGCGAACACGCCGTCGATATAGGCGGCGTCCTTGCCTTTGGCTTCCAGGGAGGCCACGTAGGCGTCCTTCATGAACCACAGCGGCAGAATCGGTCCGGTCAAGCCATAGGAGAACACCACATAGCTGATCAGAATGCCGATCTTGCTGCGGTACTTGCCTACGGCCGCAATGAGGTCGGCGGCCACGGCGCACACGATGTTCGCCAGGAACGCCAGTACGAAATGCCCGGATACCAGGAAGAACAATCCCATGACCAGACCCATGACGGTGATGCCGCCGAACTTGCCGAGACGGGCGACCAGCAGCATGTACACGCAGCCGGCGACCAGCGCGCACAGCGCCGGCAGCAGAATCGAGCCGAATCCGGCGAAGATGATGGCCGAAGCGAACGTGCAGACGGCCACAAGCACGAAATAGATGGCGGTGAACACGCCGATCGTAATCAGATCGGGAATGGAAAGAGCGGCGAACCCACGGGGCTTGCTGGCGGTGTCAGAGGCGGTGCGCTGTGCGTCGGTCATGGTGTCTCCTTCGTGGGCTTCCCCGCACCCCCGGGGAGGGGCGGGTGTGTCGGATTGGTGACGGATGGTCATCTGGTTGTCAAGCTAACGAACGAACACGGGAAAAACAAGACTGTTCTTTTGGGTGGAAGTATGCGATAATGCGGCGATTTTGCAGAAGATGTCTGGTATCGAACCCTTCTGCGCCTCGCTGCGGCGTTCCCGAGTCTCACGAACCGGTTCGCGAGCATGGCGACCTATGCCTGTGGGGCATCGCGGCGTCCCGGGGTCCCAAGCACGGGCGTAATCGTTGCATCGGTTGATTTCGGCGGGATGCGCGTGTCCTATAGATTGTTTCGGCGGGCGCCGCTAATATGTAAAACGAGCAAACTAAAACGGGGCGGTGCCGATGCCGCTCCGGATCCTGCAACGACGCGAAGGGAACCAAGATGCGGATCTATGTGGACATCAACGCCGAACGTGACGGCGACGGCAGCCAGTCGCGTCCATTCCGACACATCGACGATGCGGCGCGCATCGCCATGCCCGGCGACGAGGTGCTGGTCGCCCCGGGCATCTACCGCGAATACGTCGACCCCCGCCACGCGGGCACCGAGGACGCGCGCATCACCTACCGCAGCGTCGAACCGCTCGGCGCGGTGATCACCGGCGCCGAGGAAGTGCGCAACTGGGAGCCATATCAGGGCGACGTATGGGTCGCCCGCGTCGACAACACGGTATTCGGCGACTACAACCCGTACGCCACCTACGTGTACGGCGACTGGTACTTCGCCGGCCGCAGCAAGCACACGGGCGTCGTCTACCTCAACGACAAGGCGATGTACGAGGCGGCGAGCATCGAGGCCTGCATCAAGGCCGAACCCTCCGAAACCTCATGGGAGCCGGAAGCCTCGGTCTACCAGTGGTATGCGGAACAGGACGGCGGCCAGACCGTGATTTACGCGAACTTCCAGGGGCGGAACCCCAACGAGGAGAACGTGGAGATCAACGTGCGCCGCGAATGCTTCATGCCATCCGAAACCGGGATCGGCTACATCACGGTCAGCGGCTTCACCATCACCAAGGCCGCGACCACATGGGCGCCGCCCGCCGCCTACCAGGACGGCATGATCGGCCCGCACTGGTCCAAGGGCTGGATCATCGAGGACTGCGAGATCAGCAACAGCAAGTGCGCGGGCATCTCGCTGGGCAAGTACTACGATCCGGACAACGACCACTACTTCACCACCCGGCATGTCAAGAGCCCGACCCAGATGGAGCGCGACGCCGTCTGCCGCGGCCAGTACCACGGCTGGCTCAAGGAGAAGGTCGGCGGGCACATCATCCGCCGCTGCAACATCCACGACTGCCAGCAGGGCGGCATCATCGGACGCATGGGCGGCGTGTTCTCGTTGATCGAAGACAACCACATCCACCACATCAACAACATGATGGAGCTGGGCGGCGCAGAGATCGCCGGCATCAAGATGCACGCCGCCATCGACGTGACGATCCGGCGCAACTGGATCCACCACTGCACGATGGGCATCTGGTGCGACTGGGAGGCGCAGGGCACACGCATCAGCCAGAACCTGCTGCATGACAACCAGCGTCCGGCGTTCGCCAAGCAGCTCAGGGGCGGCATGATGAGCCAGGACCTGTTCGTGGAAGTGGGACACGGACCCACCCTGATCGACAACAACATCCTGCTGTCCGACGCCACGCTGCGATTCGCCACCCAGGGCGTGGCCATGGTCCACAACCTGATCTGCGGCGCGTTCACCTGCGTGGGCGGCGGCACCGGCCCGCGCTACACCCCGTACCATATCCCGCACCGCACCGAGGTCATGGGGTTCATGACCATCCTGCACGGCGACGACCGCTTCTACAACAACATCTTTGTGCAGAAGTGGCCGGCGGCCCCGTTCGTCACGCTGCATGACAGCGATGACGGCAAGGACGAGGAGAACCGCGAGGTCGGCACCCATGTGTGGAACGGATACCCGACCTACGAGGAGTGGATCGCCATGTTCGACATGGACACTGACACTCCCGACATGGCCAAGCTCGATCCGGCGCATAACCATGCGCTGCCGGTCTGGTGCCGCGGCAACGTGTACTTCAACGGCGCGAAGGCATGGGAGCATGAGACCGACTGCCTGGTGGATGCCGAGCATCCGGTGAGTGTGGAGGTGACGGTCGGCGAGGACGATCGGCCGCGTCTGGAGACGAATCTGTATGACGTGCTGGGCGATTTCCGTGCCGGCATGGTCGACAGCGACGTGTTGGGCCGGGCGTTCGAACCGGAGCAGCGCTTCGAGAACCCCGATGGCACACGCATCGTCTTCGACCGTGATTACTTCGGTGCGCACCGCGGCGTGGCCGTGGTCCCCGGTCCGCTGGCGGGTGTTGGGGAGGTCGGACAACCGTTGTGTTGACCACAGTCGTTCGCACTACCTCGGGGTTTCACGATTGACCCCGCCTATTTCGCGGGGTCGGAAAATAATGCCCGAGGTAGTGCGAACCTCAATCCGTGGTCTCTACGCGGGCCGTCTTCTCCGGCGTGATCGTCATGCTCTGGAAGCGGTGCTGCATGTAGTCGTTGTCGAAATGCTTGGCATAGAACACCTCGACCGGTGAATTCGGCTGCAGCCCGGACTCCCGGTCGTACCAGCACTCCAATGATTGCAGCGTCATCACGCCGTCGACCAGCATCAGCAGGGCGCACACCGTGGTGACCGCATACCGCCAGCGCCAGGGGATATGGTTGATCAGCCGCAGCAGCCACGGCAGGCAGAACCTGATCCACACGAATCCCAGTGCGCCCCACATGCACATGAACAGCGTGCTGGTGCGTCCGCCGGTCAGTGCGGCGATCGGATCGGGGAACAGGCCGAGGATCGTGAACCCGGAGTAATTCCACGCCACCGCGCCGAACGAGGTCTCCATGAACCAGCTGGTCGCCGCCTCGAACGCGCCGCCGATCACCGCCGACACCAGGAAGATGATGGCCGGATTGGCCTTGTAGAACCGGTTGAGCGCAATGGTCATCAGCGTGGCGCCGAAGCCGTAGATCGGCGAGAACGGGCCGAACAGCATGCCCGCGCGATCCTGGTAGTGCCCCGGATCCACAATCACCATGTGGTACACCGTCTCGATGATCAGGCCGATCACACAGCAGACCGTGAACACCCAGAACAGGTTGAAGAAGTTCAGCGCAATGAATCCGCGGCCGTCCTTGGCCCGTCCGAGCGTGCCGGCGGCCGCCTCGCGTTCCAGCTCCTTGTTGCGCTGCTGCCTGGCCAGTTCGCGCTCGCGGCGCAGCGAGGGATCCACCGTGGAGGCAATGACCAGCAGGATGGCGATGCGGATCAGCGGATCGGCCACATGCCCCTTGAAGCCCAGCAGCATGATGGTGATGATGCCGATCACGATGTTCAGCAGCACCAGCAGATAGGCGTAGAGCGCCGCGTGCCGCCTCCGGTTACGCAGCAGCGAGATGCCGAAGACCACGTCGGCCACGCTGTGCAGGAAGACCAGCACGAGCTGGATGACGGTGAGCGTCACTGTGAGCGTGACATGGTGCGAGTGGCTGACCGCATCGGTGCCGCCGGTGGCCAGCGCCCAGATGATCAGCGCGCCGCACGCGAGCACGGTCGCGCCGCTGACCAGGCAGATGACGCCGTAGATCTTCATCAGCAGCGGGATCCGGCCGGTCGCGCTCGCCGGCGGATTCGCGGCGGGCGGATTGACGGATGGTATGGAAGCAGTGGATGACATGGGATCTCCTTCATGGCCGGGTATGTGACTTGGCGCCGGGTCGTATGCCTCTATCCTAGCCGCGGGCGGTGCGGGCCACCCTCCTACGGGTGGCGCCGACACGCCGACGTAAGGCAGGCCTACCCGCGCATGTTGCCAAATTGCGCGACATATGGCGGGTCGCGGCCAGCTTCGGGAGCTGGTGCGTCTGAGCCCGTGCGCATCGGGCACCGTTACGATGGGAGTGGGGAACGGCGAAAGGAGCATGCGATGGGTGGACGTCCGGACGCGGTGAAGGTGCGCGGCGCTCGCGTGAACAATCTGAGGAATGTGGACGTGGACATCCCTCTGGACTCCCTGGTCGGCATCGCCGGTGTGTCCGGTTCGGGCAAGTCCTCGCTGGCGTTGGACGTGCTGTATGCGGAAGGGTCGCGCCGGTATCTGGATGCGCTGTCCACCTACACGCGCCGCCGCATGACCCAGGCGCGTCGTCCGCAGGTCGACTCGATCAGCTACCTGCCGCCGGCGTTGGCGCTGCACCAGCGTCCGGGTGCGGGCGGCATGCGCTCGACCTTCGGCACGATGACCGAACTGCTGAACGTGCTGCGGCTGATGTTCTCCCGCCTGGCCAGCCACCGCTGTCCGAACGGCCATTACCACGCGCCGACGATCGCGGTGGCCGCGGAGTCGCCGATGTTCTGCGAGGAATGCGGGGAGCGGATTATGCCGCCGGGCGCCGAGGACTTGGCGTTCAACTCGACCGGCGCCTGCCCGCGCTGCCAGGGCACCGGCATCGTGCGCGATGTGGACGACGCCACCCTGGTCCCCGACGAGTCGCTGAGCATCGACGAGGGGGCGGTGGTCCCATGGCGCACGTTCGGGTTCAATGTGCAGCCCGACATCGTCCGGGAGTTCGGCGTGCGCACGAACGTGCCGTTCCGTGAGCTGACCGAGGCCGAACGCGAGATCGTGTTCAACGGGCCGGAGGAGAAGAAGCATATCGTCGTCACCTCGATGAAGGGGGTGCATGATCTGGATTTCACGTTCCGCAACGCGCGTCTCACCGTCTTGAAGGAGCTCGACCGCGCCGTCGACGAGAAGCGGTTCGCCAAGGTGGCGAAGTTCCTGGCGGAGCGCACCTGTCCGGATTGCGGCGGCACGCGGCTCAGCGACGCGGCGCGTGCCCCGCGCATCGGCTCATACGGTCTGGCCGAGGTGACCTCGTGGGCGTTGCGCGACATATTGGACTGGGGCAAGGGGGTGCCTGCCATGCTGCCCGCCGATATGCGGGAGATGGCGGAGACGTTGACGGCCACGCTGCTTGAGATGGGCGGCCGTCTGATGCAGCTGGGATTGGGATATCTGACGTTGGACCGCTCGTCGGCGTCGCTGTCGACCGGCGAGCGCCAGCGTGCGCAGCTGGCGCGCGCGGTGCGCAACGAGACCACCGGCGTGCTGTATGTGCTGGACGAGCCGAGCACCGGCCTGCATCCGGCGAATATCGAAGGCCTGATCGGCGTCATGCATGATCTGCTCGATGCCGGCAATTCGGTGGTGTTCGTCGACCACGACGTGCGTGTGCTGCGTGCCGCCGACCGGTTCATCGAGATGGGTCCGGGCGCCGGCCGTGAGGGTGGCCGCGTCGTGGCCCAGGGTACGCCGGACGAGATCGCCGCGAACCATGATTCGCGCATCGCCGGATTCCTGACCGGTCGCGAAGCGTCCGTGGTACGCGAGCGTGCCGTGATCCCGCCGTTGCCGTCGGATTGGACGGGGCCGGTACCCGGCGTCGTCGGGGAGTTTGACGGGACGGGAAGTGTCTCGGACTCGGTTGGTGGGCGGAACCTTGCGATCGAGGCGGTATCCGATGGTGATGCGGGCCAATATGCGATTGGTGGCGAATCCGCAACCGATCGCACATGGCTGCGCATGGCCACCGCGCCGATTCACACCGTGCACGCCCTGGACGTCGCGATCCCGCGCGGGCGGCTCACCGCCGTCACCGGCGTCTCCGGCTCCGGCAAGACCACGATGATCCTGGAATCGCTGGTGCCGGCAATCGAGGCGTGTACGGAGGACCGGCCGCTGCCGGCGCATGTGACCTCGATCGACCCCGCGGGCGTCGAGCGCGTCCGCATCGTCGACTCGACGCCGATCGGCATCAATGTACGCTCGACGCTCGCCACATATTCGGGGGTGATGGATATGCTGCGCCGCGCGTTCGCCGCCACGGATGCGGCGAAGGCGCGGGGGTTCAAGCTCGCCGACTTCTCGTACAACACCGGTTCGCTGCGCTGCCCGCAGTGCGACGGCACCGGGCGCGTGGACCTGGACATCCAGTTCCTGCCCGATGTGACGATCCCCTGTCCGAGCTGCGAGGGGCGGCGCTACCGTCCGGAGGCCGATGCGGTACGCCTGGCGACGCCGGGCCGCCCGCGGGGGTTGACGATGCCGCAGATGCTGGCGTTGAGCGTGGACGAGGCGCTGGCGGTGTTCGACTCGAAGAAGGATGCGGAGCGGGCAGTCGGGTCGTCCACGTCGGGTGAACCGGTCTCGCAGGACGACGTTGTGCGGGCTGGGTCGAGCGTGCGGGACGCCGACGCCGTGCCGGCCGGTCGCGGCGATCTCATCGCGCCGACGCTGTGCCGGCGCATCCATGCGGCGTTGGAGACCCTGTCGTCGTTGGGTCTGGGGTACCTGACGCTCGGCGAGGATACGCCGTCGCTGTCCGGCGGCGAGGCGCAACGGCTGAAGCTGTCGAATGAGCTGGGCAAGAAGCAGCACACGTCGATGTTTGTGCTGGACGAGCCGACCACCGGCCTGCACCCGTTGGATGTGCGCACGCTGATCGGCGTGCTGCAGCGGCTGCTCGACGGGGGTGCGACGATCGTCGTGATCGAGCATGACCTGGACATGATCGCCAACGCCGACTTCGTCATCGACATGGGCCCCGGCGGCGGCGAGGACGGCGGCCGCATCGTGGCGGTAGGCACGCCCGAGGACATAGCGGACAACCCCGATTCGCTCACCGGTCGGTATCTCAAGTCCGTGCTGTAGGGGAGCGCCGGCGGGCCGTGCCGGGGGGGTGTTGCCGGATGGTGAGATGTTACACGGTGACGGTTTGGCGGCACGTTGACTGCGGGCTGCGACCATCGTCGGCCGTTGGCGCTGCACGCCGGCGTCCATTATGTCGGTGGTTCCTGTGAAGTGAGCGGGCGGGGATGCGGCGGTGAATCGGAGCATATTGCCGGCATTTGTTGATTGCATGACGTTGACAGGAACGATGACGCGGCGTTATCATGGTTATATGGTTAGTTGGTTAAGTAACTAACCAGTTAAGTTGGGCGCTGGAATCGCGATCGTTGGAGGTGAAGGCGTGGACTTTGATTTCTCCGGTCCGCAGCCGCTGTTCGTGCAGGTGGCCGACCAGTTGCGTGCGGGCATCGCTTCGGGCGCTCTCCCCGAAGGCGAACAGGTGCCCAGCACCACGGAAATCTCCCGTACGTACACCATCAATCCGGCCACCGTGCTCAAAGGCATGACGATGTTGGTGGATGAGGGGCTGCTGGAGAAACGCAGGGGACTTGGCATGTTCGTGGTTCCCGGGGCCATGGAGCGGCTGCGCCGCGAGGAACGGGAGCGATTTGAGCGCGATTGCGTCACCGACCTGGTGGCGGAGGCGCGGCGACTGGGAATCGGTTGCCAGGAGCTTATCGGGCTGATCGAGAAGGGATACCGACAATGAGTTTGTCAGTGACGGCATTGACGAAACAGTATGGCGGCTCGACCGCGTTGAATCGGTTGAGCGTCACCTTTGAACCGAACGTTATCTATGGTCTGTTCGGACGCAACGGTGCCGGCAAATCGACGTTGCTAGGATGCATCGGCAATCGGCTGATTCCCGATACCGGCCGGATCGTGTTGGATGGGGAACCGTTGGCGGAGTGCGAGCGGCTGATGGCGCGCGTCTACTTGGCCAATGAGCGGTTGCCTTGGTGGGACGGCGTCACCTTGTCCGCCATGCTTGCGGATTGTGCGTATATGGACGGACGGTTTGACCTCGGGCTGGCGCGGGAGCTGGTGGCAAGATTCGGCTTGTCTCCGGATGCGGTCTATGGCCGCCTTTCGCTTGGACAGCGCACGATGGCGCGCATGCTCATCGGATTATGCATGCCGGTCGATTATCTGTTTCTGGACGAGCCAACGACCGGGCTTGACCCAGTGAACCGGCGGCTGATGGTGGAGGCGGTGTTGGAGGCGTACCGTCGTCGGTCGCGCACGATTGTGATCGCCACTCACGAGATCGCGGAATTCGCCGACATCCTGGAACGGGCCGTTATCATCGATCAAGGTCGACGTATCGACTCGTTCGAGGTGCAGGACCTTTGCAGTCATGCGGCGTTGCTGGTCGGCCCGTCCGACGTCGTCCGCGCGTATGCGGCTGGTCGCGGATTGCGAGTGCTGGACGTGGAGCATCGGGGCGATTCGGTCAGCGCACTGGTCGGCATGGTCTCGGCATCCGAGCCGGAGGGTGGTGCATCCGCGTCCGTGGCCGCTTCATCCGGTTTCATCACAGGCGGACTGCCGGATGGCGTGCGTGCGCGAACCCCTGATCTGCAGACGTATATGACCCGATTGGTGCAAAGGAGGCATTGACATGGGTGATCGTGGATTGTTGAGAGGGGTTGGTATCCGTGGGGACGGGCCTGCGCGGCGGACCCGACGCATTGCCTGGATGCGGGAGCGCCGGTGGATCGCAATGGGTGTGGTCGTCGCGGTGGTTGCGCTGGTGTTGGACATGCTGCTGGCCGGCGTCGGACACCTGCTTGGAGGTATCGTGGCCCCGGATCATGACATGCTCTATTGGTTGTGCTCGTTCACCCTGGCGACCTCAGCCGTAGCCTCCTGGTCGATGTTCCGGTTCCTGATCTGCCAAGGCGTGTCGCGACGGACCATTGTTACCACGCAGTTCGCGGGCAACGCCTGCATCGCCGCTGCGGTGGGTGCGGTGCTGACCGTTGTGGCGGTGGTGGACATTGTAGTGATTCGCGTGCCGGCCTGGCAGATATTCGTCGGGCGGGCGGAGATGATCGCCCGGTATCCGTATACGCTGTCATGGAATCCGCGCTATCTGTCTGATGAATTTGGCAGAACCGCCGTGCCGATGCCGCGCATCAATTGGCTGGTGTTGACTCTGGCGGTGTTCGCGTTCCTGATGATGGCCGCGATGATCGGTCAGACGCTCGGCGAATTGGCGGCGCGTCTGCAAGTGCGCGGCGTGCTTGCGGCGTTGGCGGTGGCGTTCGTCGTCGCACTGCTGTACGGGCGGTTGGTGCCGTCGGGAATCCGGGATACGGTCGACCGATTGCTGGCGTTCATGATGGGCGTGTACCAGCGCGGCGTGGGCATGGGGCTGGAGTTCGCCTATAGCCTGTGGCCGCTGCTGGGCAGCATGGTGGTGGTCTCGTTGTTGTGTGGTACGGCATCATGGCTGCTCATTCGCCGACGGGAGGTTCGTCCCGGCATCGAGGCGATGGCGTGACCATCACGACCGAGGTGTCTGCATACCGGACGCGGGATGATGGTTCCGTGTCCGGCTTTGCTATGCTCGCAGCATGATCATTCGCTGCTGTTGTTGTCGCTGAATCGGGCCGCAACCCGCGGTCGTATCGTCCGTTCCCCCGACTTCGATTCCGCAACCGTCAACAACTCGCAGAAGGCAGCATCACCATGACCATCCATACCCGTATCACCGATCTGATCGGCAACACCCCGCTCATCCGTCTCAACAGCGTCGCCGCCGGCGTCCGCGCCACCATCGCGGTCAAGGTCGAATACCTGAACCCCGGCGGCTCGTCCAAGGACCGCATCGCCGAGCGCATCATCGACGCCGCGGAACGTTCCGGCGAGCTCAAACCCGGCGGCGTCATCGTGGAGCCGACCAGCGGCAACACCGGCGTCGGCCTGGCCCTGATCGCCCAGCAGCGCGGCTACCGGATGATCGCCGTCATGCAGGACAAGATCTCGCAGGATAAACGCGACGTGCTCAGCGCGTACGGCGCCGAGGTCGTCGTCACACCCAGCGGCCTGGGTCCCGAGGATCCGGAATCGTATTATTCGGTCGCCCGCCGGCTCGCCGACGCGATCCCCGGCGGCTACATGCCGAACCAGTACGCGAACCCGAACGGCCCGGAGAGCCACTACCGGACCACCGGCCCCGAGATCTGGCGGGATGCCGAGGGGCGCGTCACCCATTTCGTCGCCGGTATCGGCACCGGCGGCACGATCACCGGCACCGGGCGATACCTGAAGGAGGTCTCCGGCGGCGCGGTCACCGTCATCGGCGCCGATCCGGAGGGGTCGGTGTTCTCGTCCGGACAGGGGCACATCCATCCGTTCCTGGTGGAGGGCGCCGGCAAGGAGGAGGTGCCCGAGGTCTACGACCCGTCCGTGGTGGACGGGATCGTGGCGGTGCCGGACGACGCATCATTCGAGATGACGCGGCGGCTCGCCCGCGAGGAGGGGCTGCTGGTCGGCGGGTCCTCCGGCATGGCCGTGGCGGCGGCGATCCGGTACGCGCGCGAGCGTGATCTGGACGAGGGCCAGCTGATGGTGGTGCTGCTGCCCGATTCCGGCCGCGGCTACATGTCGAAGATCTTCAACGACGACTGGATGCGCGCTCACGGATTCGGCGATGTGGTCGATCGTACGTCCATGCCGGCGTTGGCCGCGCAATATCGGTAGACATCTACCGTCGTCGTCGGCGCACGGCTAGACTTGGGCGGTATGACTGGCGATGCGGATATGGCGGGCACCACGGGCCACGTGGAGGCCGTAGGTAATGCGGACATCTCGGGTAATACGTATGTCATGAACGGCGCGGGCGGTGCCGCGGCGCGGGCGTTGGCCGCGCTCAAACGGTACTTCGGCTACGATTCGTTCCGCCCCGGGCAGGAGGGGCTGGTCGAAACGATCATGTCCGGCAGGGATGTGCTCGGCGTCATGCCGACCGGCGCCGGCAAATCCGTGTGCTACCAGATTCCCGCCGCATTGCTGCCGGGCGTCACCATCGTCGTCTCGCCGCTGATCTCACTGATGCGCGACCAGGTGGACGCTCTGAACGACGCGGGCCTGAGCGCCGCCTACATCAATACCACGCAGGACCCGGACGAACAGGGCATGGTGCTGGCCCAGGCCGCCGCCGGACAGGTCAGGCTGCTGTATGTGGCCCCCGAACGCTTGGAAACCGAACGCTTCCGCCGGTTCACCGCACACGTGCCGATCGCGCTCATCGCCGTCGACGAGGCACACTGCGTCTCCCAATGGGGGCAGGATTTCCGTTCCGCGTACCTGGGCATCGGCGAGTTCATCGCCTCGCTGCCGCAGCGGCCCGCCGTCGCCGCCTTCACCGCCACCGCCACCGAACGCGTGCGGCGGGACATCGTCACGCTGCTGGGCCTGCGCGACCCGTTGGTGACCGTCACCGGATTCGACCGGCCGAACCTGTACTTCGACGTCATCCGCCTGGAGAACAAGCACAAGGCCGCATGGGTGGCGCAGTACATCGCCGCCCACCCGCAGGATTCGGGCATCGTGTACTGCTCCACGCGCAAGGAGACCGAAGCGCTCGCCGAGGCGATCAACCGCACCGTGCCGCAGCTGCGTGGGGCGGCCGGGGGAGGCGGTGCGGAACCCGGGCCGATCGCGGTCGCCTACCACGGCGGCATGCTGGCCGACCGACGAGGGCGGGCGCAACGCGACTTCGTCACCGACCGGGTGCCGGTGGTGGTGGCCACCAACGCCTTCGGCATGGGCATCGACAAATCGAACGTGCGCTTCGTCATCCACCACAACATGCCGGAAAGCATCGAGGCCTACTATCAGGAGGCGGGGCGCGCCGGCCGCGACGGCGAACCCAGCCGGTGCACGCTGCTGTGGAACGAGGGCGATATCGTGACCCGTCGCCGTCTGCTCGACACCGACAACGAGAACGAACGGTTGAACCCCGAGGAGCGCGAGGTCGTGCGGATGAGCCGACGCCGGCTGCTGGACGGCATGATCGGCTACTGCCGGACCACCGACTGCCTGCACCGGTACATGACCCGGTACTTCGGCGAGCCGGATGACGGGCGCGATGCGCGCTGCGGCAACTGCTCGAACTGCCAGAGCACCTTCGAAACCATCGACGTGACCGACATCGCGCGGGCGATCAGCATGTGCGTGCACGATGTGAACCAAGGGTTCGGCTCCGGCAAGATCGTGGCCGTGCTGCGCGGCTCGCGGGCGCAGGACGTGGTCTCCCGGGGACTGGACCGATGCCCGAGCTACGGCATGCTGCGGGATGTGCCCGAAGCGCGGGTGCGGGATGTGCTGAGCCAGATGGCCACCGACGGGTTCCTGTTCATCTCGGAGGGGCGGCTGCCGACCGTGCACTTCGGTGCTCGGGCCGGGGAGACCCGAGACGAGGGATTCCATTATGAGATCAAGCGTGTGGAACGGCGGCACGGCAACGCTGCGGGACACGGGGGCACATCACGGCGTGGCGTCGGCGGGCCGGATGCCGTGGCCGCACAGGAGGCCGCGGAGCTCACCGAGGGCGACGAGGCGCTGTTCGAACGGCTGCGGGCGTTGCGCCGCACCATCGCGCAGGAGATCGGCAAACCGCCGTACATCGTGTTCTCTGACAAGACCCTGCGCGACATGTGCGCCAAACGGCCGGCCAGCCCCGAGGAGTTCCTGGCGGTCAACGGCGTGGGCGAGAACAAGCTGAACCTCTACGGCGAACGGTTCCTCGCCGCCATCGCGGAATCCGTCTAGAGCCGCAGGCGGATAATGGACGGTATTCGACCAATAGCCAAGAGCAAAGGAGACCATGATGAGCGAGAACAACAAGCCGGTGGTGGAGAGTTTCCAGCTGGACCACACCAAGGTCAAGGCGCCGTACGTGCGCTACATCGACACGCAGACCGGGCCGAACGGCGACGTGATCTCCAACTACGACCTGCGCCTGGTCCAGCCCAACGAGAACGCCATCCCGACCGGCGGCCTGCACACCATCGAACACACGATCGCGGTCCTGCTGCGTGAACGCATCCCCGGATACATCGACTGCTCGCCGTTCGGGTGCCGCACCGGATTCCACCTGCTGACCTGGGGCGAGCACTCCACCGAGGACGTGGCCCGCGCGCTCAAGGAATCCCTGGAATTCATCGCGAACGAGGCCACCTGGGAGGACGTGCCCGCCACCACCGCGGAAAGTTGCGGCAACTACCGTGACCACAGCCTGTTCACGGCCAAGCAGTGGTGCCGCGACATCCTGGCCCAGGGCATCAGCGCCGACCCATTCGAACGCAGGGTGGTCTGAGGAACCGCCGTACAGCCGACGCAACGTTGCCGCCCGGCCGCGGTCGTGACGGCGCGGGACTTCACCACGCGGACGAGCGTGCGCGTAAGACGATACGCCGTGCTAGCTTTATCGGTCAGTTGACGATGAGGAAGATGAGGACCAATTGACCGACACCATGCCCGCGCGGCGGTTCCGTCACGCCACAATGCGGGATTTCCCGCAGATGCAGAAGATCTACGCGCACGCCCGCGAACTCATGGCGCGCAGCGGCAACCCCACGCAATGGGGCACCACATTCCCCAAGGAGGAGGTCGTCCTCGACGACATCGCCAACCATCGCACGATGCTGCTCGTGGACCGCGTGGACGGCAGGGAACGCATCCTGGCCCAGTTCGCGCTCTGTCCCGGGGAGGATCCGACCTACAGACATATCGACGGCGCCTGGCTCGACAACGACGCCTACGTGACCATCCACCGCATCGCCTCGGCGGGACTGGTCAGGCACGCCGCACGCGACTGCATCGTCTGGGCGCTCAAGCACTACGGCAACGTGCGCGCCGACACCCATCCGAACAACAAGGCCATGCAGCATGTGCTGGAGACCTGCGGATTCGCCCGCTGCGGCCTGATCCAGCTGCTCGACCGGCCCACCGACACCACCCGCATCGCCTACCAGCGCCACGAATGGTGACCGGCATCCGCGTGGCGTGTTTCGTGCCGGCGCCGGCCATGCCGACGGGTGCACCTCGGGGGCGGGCGGCACGGCATACGCCGAAAAGTGACAAAACCCGGAATATGTGACGGAACGCCACCGTATTCGTCACCGCAAGGGGACACAATGGAGACCATGACGTTGAACGCAGCACCGCAATGGCGGTTTTCCAGCGAGCAGGGTAAGGCGAACTACGAGCGGGCGCTCCGGGAATACCCGGCGCAGGCGATTGTGGACCTCGCCGCATTGCGCGACAACATGCGGCATCTGGTCGAGGTGTGCGGCGGGCCGGGATCCGGCACCGCCGTCATGGGCGTGGTCAAGGCCGACGCCTACGGCCATGGCCTGATCCCGTCCGCGCTCGCCGCGCTCGCCGGCGGCGCCACCTGGCTGGGCACCGCGCAGGCCCGTGAGGCGCTGCTGCTGCGCAAGGCCGGCATCGGACTGGACCGTTGCCGGATTCTGACATGGATGTACAGCGGGCCCACCGCGCCGCTCGACGAGCTGATCGCCAACGACATCGACGTGTCGGTCGGCTCGCTCGACGGCATCGAGCTGGTCGCCGACGCGGCGCGCGCCACCGGCCGCACCGCGTTCATCCATGTCAAGGTCGATTCCGGATTCGGTCGCAACGGCTTCACGGAGATGAACTTCCCCGACGCGGTGGCGCGGCTCGCGCCGTTGGCCAAGGAGGGACTGGTGCGCGTGGTGGGCCAGTGGAGCCACCTGGCCGTGGCCGATGCCCCCGATGTGCCGGAGTTCGTGGCCGCCACCGACCAGCAGATCGAGAACTTCAACGCGTTCACCGAGCTGATGAAACAGGCCGGCATCGCGCCGCAGATCCGGCATCTGGCCAACACCGCCGCCACGCTCGATCGCCCGGAGATCCGCTTCGAGCTGACCCGCCCCGGCATCGGCCTGTACGGCTACGAGCCCGACCCGGCCATGGGCACGCCGTCCAAGTACCGGCTCAGGCCGGCCATGACCCTGCAGGCGCAGCTCGGTACGGTCAAGGACGTCCAGGCCGGGCACGGCATCTCCTACGGACGCACCTACCTGACAGGCGAACGCACCAGCACCGCGATCGTGCCGATCGGCTACGCGGACGGCATCCACCGCTCCGCCTCCGGCTTCGACGTGGAGGGCGCGCAGCACGTGGACAAGCCCGGCGGTCCGGTGCGCGTGATGACCGTGGACGGCCCGCGTGTGCTGCATGTCTCCGGCCGCGTGTGCATGGACCAGTTCGTGCTCGACCTGTGCGGTTCCGCCGCCGAGCTCGGCGTGCACGAGGGGGATACGGTGATGCTGTTCGGCCCGGGCCGCGGCGAGGCCTACGGCGAGCCGACCGCGGACGATTGGGCGCGGGCCGCCGGCACGATCAGCTATGAGGTGTTCACCTGCCTGCGCGGGCGCATCCCGCGCCTGTACCTGAACGCGCGCGAGGTGCTGTCCGAGGACGACCTCAGGCTGCTTGACCCGGCCAGCATCCTGTAGGACCGGCAGGGAGACGATGATGGAGCCGATGGTCGGTTCGGGGGAGCGGTTGCCCGACAGCGAGGGCTACACCGCGTTCGACGAGGAGCGTTGGGCGGCGGAGCCTCCGAAATCACGCAACCGCACCGCCTTCGAACGCGACCGCGCCCGGCTCATCCATTCCTCCGCGCTGCGTCGGCTCGGTGCGAAAAGCCAGGTGCTGGTCGCCGGCACCGACGATTTCGCGCGCACGCGGCTGACGCACACGTTGGAGGTCGCCCAGATCGGACGGCAGATCGCCGCGATGCTCGGCTGCGATCCCGACGTGGTCGACTGCGCCTGCCTGGCGCACGACCTGGGCCATCCGCCGTTCGGACACAACGGCGAGAAGGCGTTGGCGACCATCGCCGCCGGCATCGGCGGGTTCGAGGGCAACGCGCAGACGCTGCGCCTGCTGACCCGGCTGGAACCCAAGATATTCCATGACGACGGCCGCTCGGCCGGTGTGAACCTGACCCGCGCCTCGCTCGACGCGGCGGTCAAATACCCGTGGACCTACGCCGAGGCCGTGGCGCGCGGCGGCAACGGCCGCAGCGTGAAATTCTGCGTGTACCCGGATGACGTGGACGTGTTCCGCTGGCTCAAGCAGGGCGCGCCGGCCGGCGCCAAGCCGATGGAGTGCCAGGTGATGGACCTGTCCGACGACATCGCCTACTCCGTGCATGACGTGGAGGACGCCATCGCCACTGGGGCGTTTAATCCGATCGTCTTGGCCGACTCCCGCATCGTGGACCGCATCGTGGAGATCACGCGCGAGTGGTACGGCGAGCGCTGGGACCCCGACCTGCTGGTCGCCGCTCTGGAGCGGCTGCGGCGCGAGCATATGTTCCCGGCGCATTTCAACGGCTCCAGGCAGGCGCTGGCGCAGCTGAAGAACATCACCAGCACGCTGATCGGCCGATTCGCCTGGTCGGTGGAGCGCGAGACCCGCGCCACCTACGGCGGCGGCCCGCTGACCAGATACTCGGCCAACCTGGCGATCCCCGAACAGACCAGCTACGAGATCCTGGCGCTCAAGGGCATCGCCGTGTACTTCGTCATGGCGCCGCGCGAACGCGAACCGTTCCATCAGGAGGAGCTCGGCATCGTGGAGGATCTGGTGGACGTGCTCATGGCCGACTCGCCGCGTCCGAGCGACGCGCTCGAATCGGTGTTCCTGCAGGACTGGAACGAGGCCACCAACGACGACGAACGGCTGCGCGTGGTCATCGACCAGGTGGCCAGCCTGACCGACAACTCCGCGCTCGCCCTGCATTCCATCCTGTGCTGACGGCGTCGGGCGCGGCGTAATCCGCTCCCACGCGGTACTCTGGAAACCATGGCCGGAATGATCAAGAAGGAAGACGTGGAGAAGGTGCGCGCCGCCGCGGACCTGTACGACATCGTATCCGCCTCCGTAACCCTGAAGCCTTCCGGCACCGGCACCTACGTCGGCCTCTGCCCGTTCCACGACGAGAAGACCCCGAGCTTCTCGGTCCGCCCCTCGCTCGGCGTCTGGCACTGCTTCGGCTGCGGTCTGGGCGGCGACGTGTTCGGATACGTCGAACAGCAGGAGAACATCGACTTCCGCGAGGCGGTCGAGGTGCTGGCCGACCGCTACCACATCGAACTGCACTACGAATCCGGTTCCGGACGCAACGAGCACACCGGCTCGAAGCGGGCGCGCCTGCTGGATGCGAACGAGGAGGCGCAACGCTTCTTCGTCTCCCAGATCATGAGCAAGGAGGCATTGGCCGCGCGCAAGCTGCTGGGCGGGCGCAACTTCAGTCAGGCCGACTGCGAACGTTTCGGCTGTGGCTATGCGCCGCAGGGGTGGGATAACCTGGTCCGCCACCTGGCGAGCAAGGGATTCACCCAGCAGGAGATGCTCGACGCCGGGCTGGCGCGGCGCGGCCAACGCGGCGTCTATGACTACTTCCGCGGCCGCGTGACCTGGCCGATCCGCGATTCGACCGGACGCACGCTCGGGTTCGGTGCGCGCAAACTGTACGAGGATGACGCGATCGCGGCCAAATACATCAACACACCGGATACGCAGCTGTACCGCAAAACCCAGGTGCTGTACGGCATCGACCTGGCCAAGGCCGCCATCGTCAAGAAGCGTCAGGTGGTCATCGTGGAGGGGTACACCGACGTGATGGCCTGCCACCTGGCCGGCGTGGACACGGCCATCGCCACCTGCGGCACGGCGTTCGGCGCGGAGCACGCCAAGATCGTCCGCCGTCTCATCGCCGACGACTCCCTCGGTGCCATCCAGCTCATCGGACCGCTGAAGGTCGAGGGGCAGGCGCTGAGCTCGCGCATCGTCTTCACCTTCGACGGTGACGCGGCCGGGCAGAAGGCCGCGCTGCACGCCTTCGGCCTGGACTCAGCGTTCCTGAGCCAGACCTTCGTGGCCGTGGCCGACGACAACCTCGACCCCTGCGACCTGCGCATCGAACGCGGCAACGAGGCGGTGCGCTCGCTGATCGAGCGGGCCAAACCGCTGTACGACTTCGTCATCGACGCGGCGATCGGGCGGTTCGACACCACCTTCACCGCCGGGCAGATGGGCGCGGTCAAGGCCGTGGCCCCGCTGATCGCCCAGATCCGGGACCGTTCGCTGCATGACCTGTACACCCGCAAGGCCGCGCGGCGCGTCGGCGTGGACCTGGACGTCCTGCAGCGCGAGGTCGCCAACGAACGCCGACGCCTCAACGTGCGCGACGAGGACGCCTACGCGTCCAAACGGCGGTACGGTGCGGCCGGTGCCGTCTCCCGCGAGCCGCGGGGGGAGTCGGGGCGCAATCCGTACGCGAACCCGGCGGCACGCAAGGCGCTCGAACGCCGCGATGCGAACGAGCAGACGTATTACCGGATCGACGACGCCGTGTTCATCTGCGAACAGCAGTTCATGGCCACGCTGATCCAGGTGCCGCGGGCGATCGACCGCGGCTGGTTCGGGCAGCTGACGCTGTCGAACTTCATGACGCCGGTGTTCCGCTCCCTGTTCCAGGCCATCGCCGCCGCCGGCGGGCTGCCGAGCGACGACACGCCGCAGGGGCTGTGGATGCACAACCTGACCAAGGCCGGCGGCCCGCTGCTGGAACCGGTAATCAACGAACTGGCGGTGATGCCGTTGCCGTTGCCCGCTCCGGAACATGGCGATGACGGGGCGGAAGTGCCCGCGCCGGCCGGCGGCGTCGGTGGTGGCGGGGCGGCCGCGGTGCAGTTGCGTCCGGCGACCCCGGCGGAGCGGCAGTACGCTTCTGAACTGCTGGCGCGTCTGCTGGATATGGGGTTCATGCGGCGTATCGGCGCGGCCAAGCGCAAGATGGCCATGCTGCCGGATGGCGAGGAGAAGATCGCTCTCCTGGGCCAGATTACGCAGATGGAGACCGCCCGCAAGGACCTGCAGGCCCAGGTCTACGGCAACAATGTCGGCTGACCGCCCGCCGTCGCCGGGCTCCCGCTTCACGGTCGCGATGTATCAGAGTCCGGAAACAGAAACTTGGATGCCGAGGGGTGGGGGATGGGTGGAGACGGTAGTGAGTCATCCCAAGGGAGAGACAGTGTATATGTCGCAAAACGATATATATTTATCGACAAACATTAATTTTAGGGATATTATGGAGATGTAGGACATGACAATGGGTGCAGCAAGGAGGTTGCATCATGAAACAGGCAATTGGTGCAAGGTGGGGCGGGGTCAACGGCGTCGCATCGGTGATTGCCAGAATCATAGAGATCGTGCTCTGGCTGGGTGTGGCATGGCTGGTCGTGGGGGCCGTGCTGTTGTACATGAACCGTTCGGCAATCGTGGTGGATTCCGACGCGAATCGCGTATACGCGGACTCGATCTCGGTGTCCGGCTCGTTCCTAGACGTGGACGTGTATCTAGGGCGTGGGCGCATGCGTGACGAGGTGTATTATCCGCTGGTGGCGTTGGTGCTGGTGGCCCAACTCGCCATACTGGTATGCATGGCGTTGGTCTTTCACGAAATCGCCGATGTATGTCTGCGGCTGAAGGAGTGGGAGCATTCCCGTGGCGGATTGGAAGGGCCGTTCGGCGAACGTATGGTGCGGTCGTTCCGTTTCGTGGGATCCTGTCTGATCGCGCTGCCGGTCGTCTCCTGGGTGATGGCGGCGGTATGCGGCCTGCTGGGGGCTTCGGTCTCCGTGGGGCTGGGTTCGACGGTGTTCGTCATGCTCGGGTTGCTCTGCTGGTCGTTGGCGCACGTCTTCGAGAGCGGTGCGGCCATGCAGCATGAGATGGGTGGACTGGTGTAGCGGTCTTGAATGGCAGCGATAAATGGAGGTGATGCGGCGTGGGCCGGATCGTCCTGCGATTGGACCGGATGATGGTCGAGCGCGGTCGGAGTCTGAACTGGCTGGCTGACCGCGTCGGCATCACCAACGTGAATCTGTCGAAGATCAAGAACAACCACGTCACCGCGATCCGCTTCTCCACCCTCGCCGCGATCTGCGAGGCCCTGGACTGCCAACCCGGCGACATCCTCGACTACGTGGAGGACGACACTCCCGAGTGCTCCGGACTCTGATGCAACGTGACTCTGAACTAACTTCAAAACCGTTGGAATTCCAACGGTTTGCGACATGTATCACGGTCACGATGCATCAGAGTCCGGAGAGGCCGGGAGTGTCGGGTGGAATGGGTCTTGTGGTCGGGCCTCGTGGATGGGCCTTGTGGGTGACCGAAGGATGTCGCCGGATCCACCGGCGCGGCCCTGTTTAGATGCGGTAATCGCGCAGGTCCTCCGGAATGGCCTCGTCGGGGAGATCCCGCACGGCGTCCTCGGTGCCGGCTTCGGAAGCGGTGTCGTAATACCAGCACTTGTAGCGCAGCATGTTGCGGGTGCGTTCGAGTTCGGCGATCTGTGACTCGACCTCGGTGAGCCTGCGGTGGAACATCTCGCGACGCTTGCCGATCGACGGGTCGCCCTCCTGGCACCAGTCCAGGAACTCCTTGATGTCCCTGATCGACATGCCCGAGGATTTCAGGCACTCGATCACCTTGAGCGTGGCCAGTTCCGTGTCGGAGAACACGCGGATGCCGCCGGAGGATCGTGTCATCGTGGGGAACATGCCCTCGCGGTCGTAATAGCGGAGCGTGGACGCCGCGATGCCGGTGATGTCCGATACCTCGCCGATTGAATAGTGCATGGTGTCCTCCTTTGCGGCGACACGCCACGATGCTTGACTTTAAGTTAACTTCAACTTCTACGATCATACTGCGATTCGCAGCGAGCCGGAACAGCGGTTTCCCGCGGTCCGGAAGAGGTCGGACGGATCCGGTCGCGACGGCCATCGCAAGGAAAGGACAACGAATCATGACGGATACCACAACCCTGACCCTCACCGAGGAATGGGACAAGACATTCCCGAAAAGCGAGCAGGTGAACCATCGCAAGGTCACCTTCCGCAACCGGTACGGCATCACGTTGGCGGCCGACCTGTACGAGCCGAAGAACGCCGCCGGACGCCTGGCCGCGATCGCGGTATGCGGTCCGTTCGGCGCGGTCAAGGAGCAGGCCTCGGGCCTGTACGCGCAGATGATGGCGGAACGTGGCTTCCTGACCATCGCCTTCGACCCCTCCTTCACCGGCGAAAGCGGCGGCGAACCCCGCTACATGGCCTCACCGGACATCAACACCGAGGACTTCCAGGCGGCCGTCGACTTCCTGTCCGTGCAGGAGAACGTGGATCCTGAACGCATCGGCATCATCGGCATCTGCGGTTGGGGCGGCATGGCGCTGAACGCCGCCGCACTGGACACCCGCATCAAGGCGACCGTGGCATCCACGATGTACGACATGACCCGCGTCAACGCCAAAGGCTACTTCGACGCGGAGGACTCCGCCGACGCGCGATACGAGAAGAAGCGGGCGCTGAACGCGCAGCGGACCGCGGACTACCGCAGCGGCGCATACGCGCTGGCCGGCGGCGTGGTGGACCCGCTTCCGGACGACGCGCCGTTCTTCGTCAAGGACTACTACGACTACTACAAGACCCCGCGCGGCTACCATCCCCGTTCCCTGAACTCCAACAACGGCTGGAATGTCATCGGCTGCATGTCCTTCCTGAACCAGCCGATTCTGCGGTACGTCAACGAGATCCGCAGCGCGGTGCTGGTGATGCACGGCGAGAAGGCCCACTCCTGCTACTTCAGCCGTGACGCCTACGCCGCCATGGTCAAGGACAACCCGTACACGGACAACAAGGAGCTGCTGATCATCCCCGACGCCGTGCACACCGACCTGTACGACGGCGGCGGCAAGGACGCGATCCCCTTCGACAAGCTGGAGACGTTCTTCGCCGAACACCTGCGCTGATCCGGCGGGGATACGCAAATGCCGTGTTGTCGCACGGATGCGACAACACGCACCCGAAGACGGTTCTCACGAGCTGTGGCTTGGAGCCGCAGGCTGAGGCTGAGCTGAGATCGTGCGCCTTGAGAACCGTGCCTCTGCGGCATATGCCGGGGCGATGAGCGCGTTCAGCCCAGCAGCAGGGCGGGCAGCTCGGCCATCGTGTCGATCACCGCGTCGGCGCCGGCCTCCAGGAACGCCTCACGCGCCATCGTGCGCTCGCGGTCCCGCTCGGCGGGGGAGAGGGCCTCGAACTCGGCCTGCGACAGGCCCATCTGCGAGCTGCCCTCGGTCACGCCGACGGTGAACGCGCCGGCGTTCCTGCCCTCCTTGATATCGGAGATCGTGTCGCCGACCTTGGCCACGCGGCGCACATCCATCAGCCGCAGCACCTGCATGTTGTGGAAGATCATGTACGGGTACGGGCGGCCGAAGCCTTGCGTGCCGTCGGCGCTGACCCAATAGTCGGGGGCGTAGCCGAGCTCGGCGGCCTTCGGCACGACGATCTCCATCATCGCGTCGGTGTAGCCGGTGGTCGAGCCGATCTTCAATCCGGCCTCGCGCAGCGCGGCCACGGCGTCGATCACCCCCGGCTTCGGGTCGGCGAACCGGTCGAGGATGCTCAGCAGCTTGGGCTCGAAGTGGCTGTAGACGGCGTCCACGTCCGCATCGGTGGGGGCGGCGCCATGCGCGTCCTCCCATGCGCGGGCGATGCGGTCCATGCCCATCATCGTCCTGATGTGGTCATGCTTGAGCATGCCCATCGGCCGGCGGGTCTCATCCATCGTCGGCTCCACGCCGAACTCGCGGAACGCTTCCACGAACGCCTGCACGGGGGCGAAGCAGCCATAGTCCACGGTGGTGCCGGCCCAGTCGAAGATCACGGCGTCGAAACGGTTGGTCATCAGATACATCCTTTGCTATGCGGTTATCGGGTTGTCACAGGGCGGCCGACGCCTCGTCCATCGCCTCGATGGCGGTGGCGATGTCGGTGGTGCCGGCGCAGGGTTCGAGCAGTCCGCGCTCGGCCATGTACATGGCGAACAGCTCGGTCACGCGGCGGATGTCGTCGGGGTAGATCTCGCCGATGTTGCCCAGACGGAACGTCTCCTCGTCGGTCAGCTTGCCCGGGTAGATGGCGTAGCCGCGCTCCTTGATGAACGCGTACATGTCGGCGAAGTCGAAGCTCACGCCCTCCGGGTAGGTGAAGGTGGTGATGATCGGACCCTGATGCTCCTTGAGGAACGTGCCGAAGCCGAGCGCCTTCATGCGGGCGATCAGCATGCGGTTGTTGGTGGCGTAGCGGGCCGAACGCGCGGGGATGCCGCCTTCGGCCTTCATCTCGTTCAGCGCCCTGTTGAACGCGAGCACCACATGGGTGGGGGAGGTGTAACGCCACTTGCCGCCGTCCTTCTCCAACGTGTTCCACTGGTCCCACAGATCCAGCGACAGGCTGCGCGCCTTGCCGCGCGACGCCTCCAGCTTGGCCGTGTTGCAGATGATGAAGCTGAAGCCGGGCACGCCCTGGATGCACTTGTTGGCGGAGCTGACCAGGAAGTCGATGCCCCAGTCGGCCACCGGAATGTCCACGCCGCCGAACGAGCTCATCGCGTCCACGATGAACGTGCAGCCGTGCGCCTTGGCCACGCGGGCCACCGACTCGATGTCGTTGAGCAGACCGGAGGTGGTCTCCGAGTGGATCATCGAGACGTGGGTGATTGACGGGTCGTTGTCGAGGATCTCGGCCACATGCGCGGCATCCGGGATCCGGTCGTACGGTTCGGCGTACTGCACGTAGTCGATGCCGGCGTGCTCGCAGATCTTGACCTGACGGTCGCCGTACGCGCCGTTGGTGCACAGCAGCACCTTCTCGTCGGCGCCGATGACGCTGGTCAGCACGCTCTCCACGCCGAAGGTGCCGGAGCCCTGCATCAGCACGGTGGTGTACTCGGACGGGTTGCAGTGGGCGAGTTCAAGCAGGTCGGCGCGAATCTTCTGGGTGATGGCCTTGTAGTCGTCGTCCCAGGTGCAGTGGTCGAAGAGCATCTCCTCCTTGACCGTGCGGGTGGTGGTCAGCGGGCCGGGGGTCAGCAGCTTGTAGTCGCGGTTCATGATGATGGGTGCGCCTTTCTTGATGGTTGCGGTGTACAGATGGGGGCGGAATGCACGAATCGGGGGATTCTTGCGGAAACGGCCATATGGTTGCGATGCCAACGTAAGAATCGGCCGATTCGTGCAAAAGGGGAGGGACGCGCCCGCGGCGGGACTACTTGCCTTGCGCCTCGCGCTTGCAGGCCTCGGAGAAGTCCTGGTGTTCCTGCAGCAGGTCCACGGTCAGCGGCTCGGGGAAGACCTGCGGATTCGCGGAACCGTTGTCCGGCGCCTGTTCGCCCACGTACAGCGGGTTCGGATAGGTCCGGAGCAGTTCGGGGCGGCCCGCGTCGATGATGGCGGCGGCCATCCGCTGCGCCAGCGGGTTCGTCCGGTCGCCCTTGTCGAGCACGGCCACCGACTCGGTCAGCGAGTAGTTGCCCTCCTCGGGATCCACGTAGTCGATCGGCAGGCCCTCGTTCTTGTCGGCGATCGCCTGGTGGCGCAGGCCGAAGCCGATCGCCACCTCGCCGGAGCGCACCGAGTTGAGCGGTCCGGAGCCGGACATCTGCAGGCGCGGGCCGGCGTTGCGGTAGATGCCGGTCAGGATCTCGCGTCCTTCCTCGCCGGTGCCGTAGGCGTCGGCGATGGGCTGGACCATCAGCCAGCCGGTGGAGGAGCCCTCCATGTCGGTCACCGAGATCTGCCCGGCGTAGATCGGATCGGCCAGATCGGCCAGCGACTGCGGCACGGGCAGCCCCTCGTCGCGCAGTACGGTGGTGTTGTAGAAGATCGCGCCCTCCTGCACGGTGGTCGGCCGGCGGTATGCCGGGGCGGTGGAGTTTTCGCTGTCTTGGAGCAGCTGCGACTTGACGTCGGTCAGGTCGGCGAACATATGGTTGCGTTCCTGCGCTGAATCCACGTAGTACGAGCTCATCGTGATCAGGTCGGCCTCCAGCGCCCTGCCCTCGGCGAGCAGCTTGCCGCCGAGTTCGGAGGTGCCGAAGCTCTGGATGACGTACTTGTTCTCGAACCCGTTGGCGTTGAGCGCGTTCTGGAACGCGGTGACGGCCTCGTCGTCGGCGTTGGTGTAGATGACGACCTGTCCGTCGGCCGCGGCGGTGCCGGAGAACGCGCCGAATCCGAAGGCGACGAGCAGCACCGCCAGGATGCCGGAGAGGGTGCCGGTGAAGATGGTGCGCCCGCGACGGTTGCCGGTGGTCGGCAGCGGGAAGTCGGGGGAGCCGGAGCGGGAGGCCTGTTCGGCGGCCACGAGCCGGGAATCGCGGCGGACCGTCATCGCGGCGGTGGCGACCTGCACCACGCGCTGGCGGATGGTGACCGTGCCGCGCTCGCGGGTGGCCGCCGCCACCACGCCCTTGACGATCAGGTTGGTGGCCAGGATCAGGATCGACAGCGCGAAGATCTGATCGAACTCGGCCAGATGCTGCAGCGCGGAGATCTCGGTGGTGATGACCTGTGTGCGGGCGCCGGTCAGGAACACGACCGCGGAGATCGTGACCATCGCGTTGACGAAGTAGTAGCCGAACACCTGCAGGATCGTCGGCCACGCGTTCGGGGTGACCACGCGCACGATCGTTTTGAACCAGTTGTCGCCCATGAGCTTGGCCGTGGTCTCCCACGAGCCGTTCATCTTGGTCAGGGAGTCCTTGATCATCTGGTACGGCGTGGCGAAGTAGTGCACGATGTTCGCGATAATGAGGATCCAGAACGTGTTCTGCAGCGAGCTGCCGGAGAACGCGAACAGGAACGCGATGCCGAGCACCATGCCGGGCACGGTGTTGATGACCGAGCTCATGGAGTCCACCGCGCGTTTGGCCCAGTTGGGCAGCTTGGAACGGGAGGTCACCAGGCCAGCGGCGTAGGCGAACAGACAGCCGATGATGGCGGTCATCACGGCCACGTACAGCGAGTTCGTGTACACCGAGCTCAGCTCGGATTCGGTGAACAGGGCGGTGATGTGCGAGAGGGTGAACGAGGTGTCGAACGGCCGTTCGTTCACGAACGGGATGACGAGGATCACCGCGAACAGCGAGAGCACGCACGCCAGCGTGAGCACCGAGCCGATGCCGCACAGCCAGTCGCGCACCGGGCCCTTGGGCAGCTCGACCTGCGAGACCTTGGAATAGCGGATCGAGTAGCGTTCGAGGACCGTCATCAGGATGATCGACAGGATCGAGGGGATCAGCATGAACACGGCGATCACGGCGCCGCGGTTGAAGTTCGGGATCGAGCCGAGCATCTGGTTGTACAGCGTCATGGCCAGCACGTCATAGGTGCCGCCGACCGAGGTCGGGATGCCGTAGTCGGTGAACGCCAGGAAGAACGCCTGGATGAACGCCACGGCCAGCGTGCCGACCAGCGGGCGCAGGATGGTGTTCAGGAACGTGGTCCACGGCTTGTCGCCCATGATGTGAGAGACGATGATGAACTTCTTGTCCACGAACTGGAAGCTGTTGTTGATCAGCAGGAAGCAGGTCGGCAGCGTGTAGATCACGTAGCCGATCATCAGTCCGGTGAAGCCGTAGATGTCGAACAGCTGGGTGCCGAACAGACGGGTGATCAGGCCCTGGTTGCCGAAGCTGTAGATGATCGCGAAGCCGTAAGTGATGGTCGGCAGCAGCATCGGCACCTGGGTGAGCAGGCAGACGGCCTTCTTCAGACCGGAAGGCACGTTCGTGCAGTTGACCGTGTAGGCCAGCAGGAACGCGAGCAGCACCGAGACCAGTGCGGACGCGCCCGCCACCTTGAGCGAGTTGAGCACCGAGGTCAGGAACTCGGGCTGGGCGATGATCGCGCCGTAGTTGCTCAGCGTGGTCTTGCCGCCGCCGGAGGGGCCGAGGATCGACATGATCCGGCCTTGTCCAAGGTCAGGCTGATGCCGTTCAGCACGGGGGCGTCGCCGAACGACTTGGTGATGTTCTTCAGTTCGAGCATGGTTCGCTACTACCTTCCGCGGACGGGGCGAAGGGTGTCTGTCCGTCCGTCATATGGGTGCCGGCCCGTTCGCCGGCTGGGTTCGATGTTCGGTTATGGGCGTGGACGGTTTCCGTCCGTACTTCCATCGTCGCCCCGGTGCCGCGGCCGATGGGCCATCGCGGAAGAAAGGTGGGGGAAAGGAACGTGAACTCCGGGTGAAACTACACGGATCGCGCGTAGTTCTGTAGGTTTAGGCCCCGAATCCGCGGTCCTGGATGTAGCGCCCCGAACGGTCGAGCTCGGTGGAGAAACGGCCGTAGTCGCTCAGGATTACGGCCATGTAGAGGATGTCGACCATGGCGATGTGCGCGGTGCGGGAGAAGATGGCGCTGCCGTAGATCTTCCGGTCCTCCCGGCCGGCCAGCAGCCGTACATCGGCCCAGTTGCCGATGGGCGCGTCCGGGGTGTTGGTGATGACGATGGTGTGCGCGTCGCGGGACTTGGCCAGACGCAGCGCCTTGATGGTGTCGGCTGATCGGCCCGAATGGGAGAAGGCCACCACCACATCGTCCGGTTCGAGATGCCCGGCGCCGATCTGCTGCATGTAGGCGTCGGCGTTGAGTCGGCAGGTCAGCCCGAGATAGTTGAGCTTGGTGAACAGGTCGGTGGCGGGGACCATCGAATTCTCCACGCCGATGATGTCGATGAGCCTGGCCCGGGTGATCAGCGAGACGGCCTTGCGCAGCTCCTTGCGGTCCAGCGAGGCGAGCAGGTCATCCAGCAGGGTTTTGGCGGCGTTCACGGTTTTCTCGGGCACGTCGTCGAGCTTGTCCCACGGGTTGAGGTCGAATCCCTCCAGCGGGTCGAACGTGGCCTGTCGTTCCGCCTGCGGGTGACGCAGCACGTACCGCAGTTCACGGTAGCCGCCGAACCCGAGCTTGCGGGAGAACCTGATCACCGTCGGCTCGCTGACGCGGGCGACCTCGGCCAACTGGCCCACGGTCAGCTCCGACGCCTCGGAGAGATGATCGCGTACATACTGCGCGACGGCACGTTCCGCCGGACGCAACGAGGGGTACACATGGTCGATGCGTTCCCTGATTCCCGTGGAAGTCTGCACGTCGTTCTCCTAGGTCAAGCCGCTGCGGTTCGGCGGACGGGGCCAGCGTATCGCCCCCGGGTGAGCCTGCGGGGGCGGTGAACTGAAGCCCGGATGAACATCGGGTGAATTCGCGGTGTTCGGCGGTGTCCGCCGTCCGGGCCTACGTACCCCGCAGGGGCATGGGCCCCGATACGACGTATCGTGTCGGATGCGGTGTGCCGCGGGGGCCGGGGGTGTCCGGAGGGATAATGGGAATATGGTGACGGTGACGGTGGGCGAGCCGACGCATGCGGTAAGCGATCGGCTGTACGGGGTGTTCTTCGAGGACATCAATCTGGGGGCCGACGGCGGCCTGAACGCCAATATGGTGAACAACTACAGTTTCGACGGCGTGTACCTCGACCACCACAGCCTGCGCGTGCAGGGTTCGCAGCGGTGGCGCGCCCAATCCGATCCGCTGCGGTTCTGGCAGTTCGAGGGGCTGTCGGCCGTCAGTTGCGGCACGCAGCGGCCCGACGAGCACGGACGCCCCGTATCCACTGATTGTCCGGCGCCCCCGGTGCACTCGCACAGCCGGTATGCGCGCCTGTCCGTGCACGGCGGGCATGGCATCGAACCGGCGCCCGCCCGGGTGGAGAACCTGGGGTACAACGGCGGCGGCGCGAACGCCCATGCCTGCGCGATGTCGATCGTAAAGGGGCATGGGTATGAGTTCTCGATGGTCCTGCGCTCCGTCGCCGGCGACTGCGATATCCGCGTGTCGGTGGTGGATCGGTACGGGCTGCCGCTCACGGACGCCGCGACGTTCCGGTGCGACGCCACGGCATCGGACGCCACGGTGTCGGTGCTGGATCCGCAGGCCTCGGTCCGTCGGGAAGCGGACGACTGGCATTTGCTGGCCGCTTCCCTGCAGGGGCGGGGAACCGAGTACGGCAAGCTGCGCATCGACCTGATCCGCCGCGACGGCGAGCCCGTGGTCTGCGATCTGGACTGCGTGACGCTGATGGATGCCGAGTACTGGGGCAGGGGCGATCCCAAGTGGCGGTTCGGCAGGCTGCGGCGCGACCTAGTGGAGGCGATCGCCGCGTTGAAGCCCTCCTTCATCCGGTTCCCCGGCGGCTGCATCGTGGAAGGAGTGACCCCGGGCAACGAATACCGGTGGAAGGACACGGTGGGCGCGTTGCCGGCCCGCCGCCAGCAGTACAGCATGTGGGGGTTCCGCACGCCGGACGGGTCCAGCTACGCGCAGAGCTACCAGATCGGATTCTACGAGTACTTCTGCCTGTGCGAGGACCTCAACGCCAAGCCGTTGCCGACGCTGTTCGCCGGCATCACCTGCCAGTCGCCGTACCGCGATCCGCGGCACATCGATATCGATTCGCCATACTTCCGCGATGTGGTCGTGCAGGATTACCTAGACCTCATCGATTTCGCCAACGGCGACCCCGAGACGAGCAGGTGGGCCCGCATCCGGGCGGATATGGGGCATCCCGAACCGTTCGGACTGGATATGATCGGCATCGGCAACGAGAACTACGGCGCCGACTACGTGGCCAAATACGACGCCATCGCACGCGCCATCCACGCCAAGGACCCTTCCATGCTGTGCGTGATGAGCGCGGGGCTGTTCCCGTTCGCGTTGCCGATGCGCCGCAGCTGGGAGCACGCGCGCAGCGTCGCCCGCGTGGCCGCCGCCATCGGCGGTGCCGCCGGTGCCGGGGACGCCGCATCCGGGCGAGCGGATGGGGACACGGGCGTCGAGAACAAGCCGGAGACCATCGTCGCGGCCGTCAGATCGGCCACCGGCGACGCCATCATCGTGGACGAACACTCCTACCATTCACCCGACTGGTTCATCGCACAGGCCCATCGCTTCGACGACTACCCGCGCTGCGGGGCGGGCGTCTGCTTCGGCGAATACTCTGCCAACGGCTACTTCGCCGGACAGCCGCAACGCTACGCCACGGCCTGCCAATGGCGGTCGGCGCTCGCCGAGGCCGCGTTCCTCACCGGCTGCGAGCGCAACAGCGACGTGGTGCGCATGACCTCATACGCCCCGCTGCTTGCGCATATCCCCGGCAAGGGGTGGGAGCAGAACCTCATCGAGTTCAATCCCGCGCACGTCAACCCGACCGTGAACTATGAGGTGCAGCGGCTGTTCTCCGCCAACGTGGGGCCGATGGCCTACGCGTGCTCGGTCAGCCCGGAGGCGCCCAAACGGCTGTTCGTGTCGGCCACGGGCGATCAGGGGTCGCGCCGCTATATCAAGCTGGTGAATGTCGGCGGTGAGTCGGTGCAGGTCACGCTCGATGTGTCATCGGGGCTGCGGGCGCTGGGCGGTTTGCAGCGGAGGATGCCGACGATGCGCGTCGAGACCCTGCACGGCCGGCCGCAGGACAAGCGGTCGCTGGAGTACGTGGGACCCGCCCGGGGCGATATCCGGCATGAGGTGAGCGAATACCGGTTGTCATCGGCGCAGGTGCATGTGGCCATAGCCGTCAAGCCATACAGCGTCACGCTGGTCACGGTGGAGTGACCGGATGGTGTGACCGGTCCGACGCCGGGCGGGCGGAGTCGGCATCGGGGACGGGGCGGCGCGGTCGTGCCGCGTCAGGCGAGGCGATACCGCGTGGCGCGGGAGCGCCCCTGCCGGACGACTTTGCCCTGTCGTTCCAGGTTGCGCAGGATGCGGGTGCTGCGGTTCTTGTCCAGCTGTAGCGTGGTCTCGATCTCGGTGCGGGAGAGCGGCAGTCCCGCCGTGGCCAGCAGTCGCAACGTCATCGCCTCCAATGAGGCCGCCGGGCTTGCGGACGCAGGGGCCGGTGCCACCAACCAGACGATGTTCGGCCCGGCGGTGTTCGTGGGGCCCGCCATCTCGCCGGACATGGCGGGGAAGGCGTAGCGTTTGGCGGTGGGAGCCGGTGCCGGCGGTGCGCTCTGGGCGTCGTCGTCGGTGGACAGATGCAGGCGCGAGAGTATCGGCAGGACGACGGCGACCGATCCCGGGCCGACGCGCAGCTGAGGGTAGTCCGACGCGTCCGCATAGGCGTCCATGATGCGTTGGATGCCCACGCCGCAGTTCTGGCTCCAGCCCAGCAGCGCGAATGCGTTTGCAAGTTCCGGGTTGCGCGGCTGGCAGATTCCGTTGAGCAGGTCGTCGCTGCTCAATCCGGAAACCAGGCCGCCCAGGGAGATGATCTCGATGCGCGTGCGGAACAGGTTGACGATCGTTGGCCCGGAATACCGGTAGTCCCGATGGATCATCGCATTGGTCAACGCCTCGCGCACGGCGTTCGGCGGCCAGGCGGCATCGGTGCCGTCGGCATCCAGGAACGCTTCGGCCTCGCTGATCTGGCGGAGCAGGGAGCCGCCGAAACTCGATCTGCCGATGATCGTGTCCTTGGAGTCGTCGGCGAACCTGACACAGGTCGTGGAGAACGGGCATTGGTCGGACAGCAGCAATGCGGCGTCCGCGGGGTGTGCCTCGGAGGCGCACCGGCTGAGGCGTTCCGTCAGGACGTCATCCAGCGCGAGGCCCGACCGCTCGCATGCGGATTGGAGCTCGTTGAATGACGGCGTTGGCTCGACGCAAGGTTGCGCATCGAAAGCGATGCCCGTGGGATTCGAATCGCGTTGTGTCCGATCAGCGTCTCCGGTCCCCTGCGGCCGGGATTCCTGTGTGGTCCCCATGGCTGCAGTCTACCGTTGCGATGCGACACATCGCAACGGCATTCGGTGCCTCCGGCCGGATTCGAACCGGCGACCGCCAACTTAGAAGGATGTCGCTCTATCCACTGAGCTACGGAGGCGGAGACCAACGTACCACTATAGCACGCGGGCCCTTCCATCGGACCGTCCGACCGTGCCCCGCGCGCATGCCGCGTCACCCCCCTAGGGGTGGCGCGGCCGTGACGATACCGGTATACTTCGGGGAACATCGTCGTGTTGGCGACACGGCCCCGTCGGGCCGTCCACGCATATACGCCGCACCGACGGCGGTCTAGACAAGGGGAACAGATGGCGTTGCCACCAGGTGCGGATCGGTCCGCGGAACGTGTACGTACCTCTCCGGATTCCGGCGCGGACCGGTTGGGGCGGCCCGGTGCGCGCCGACGGCCCATGATCGACGTGCGCGCCCTGCGCAAGGAATACCCGGTGGGCGACGAGTCGGTGGTCGCGCTCGAACGCATCGACCTGGCCGTGCCCCGCGGCCAGATCTGCTGCATCTTCGGCGAGTCCGGATCGGGCAAGTCGACGCTGCTGAACCAGCTGGCCGGGCTGGAGAAGCCGACGCGCGGCTCGGTGCGCATCGGCGGGGTCCCCGTCTCGTCGTTGAACGAACGTGAGCTGGCGGTGTTCCGGCAGCGGCATCTGGGCTTCGTGTTCCAGTCGTACAACCTGCTGCCCACGCTGAACGCCGTTGAGAATGTGGCGATGCCGTTGATGTTCCGCGGCGTGTCCAGGCAGAGACGGGAGCGGGCCGCGCGTGCCATGCTGGAACGCGTGGGCCTCAAGGGGCGCATGGGCCATTACCCCGCGCAGATGTCGGGCGGGCAGCAGCAGCGCGTGGGCATCGCGCGCGCCTTCATCGCCGGTCCGCAGGTCGTGTTCGCCGACGAGCCGACCGGCAACCTCGACTCGAGGACCAAGGTCGAGGTGATGGAGATGATCTGCGACTTCGCGCACGCGCGACGCCAGACCATCGTGCTGGTCACGCACGACGACCACATGGCGCGTTATGCGGACCGCATCGTGACGCTGTTCGACGGCCGCATCGTCGACGACACCCTGAACACCCACTGAACAGGACCCGAGGAAGGACCACTATCATGGAGCAACCCGCATCCCGCCGCGTGGCCACGCCCGTCGCATGGATCGCGCTGGTCGCGGCGGCGCTCGCGCTGGCCGTGGCGCTGCTGCCGGCGCCGCTCGCCCACGCGGACGACGATCCGGCGGCGGACGCCGCCACGACCGCCCCCGCCGCGCCGGCGGCCGGGCCCGTCCCGAACGTCATCATCACCAACTTCACCTACGGCGACGCCCCTGCCGCGGTCGGCGGCGACTTCACGCTGGGCTACACGTTCCAGAACATGGGTCGCGTCGCGGTGCAGAACATGGTGGTCACGGTCGACGGCGGCGACAGTTTCTCGATTGCCGGCGGCACCAACACGTTCTACGTCGACTGGCTCGATGCCGGGTACTCGCTCACCCAGAGCGTGCCGATGCAGGCGCTGGGCAGCGCCGCCAGCGGCGCGCACGCCGTGACGGTCGGATTCCGGTACGAATACGTGGATGCCGGCGTGCGCAGCAGCGGCTCGAGCGACATCAGGATCGCGGTGCCGGTGGTCCAGCCCGACCGTTTCCAGATCAACGACCCCGTGCTGCCCGAATCGACGTACGCCGGCGAGGAAGCCACCGTGACGATGGCCTACGTGAATAAGGGCAAGGCCGACATCGCCAACGTCGAGGCCAGCATCGAGGGCGAGGGCATCGAAAGCGCCGTGCCCAGTCAGTACCTGGGCAACGTGGCCTCGGGCGGCACCGGGGCCGTCGGCTTCGCGTTCACCCCGCTGGCCGCCGGCGAGGTGAACGCGACGCTGCGCATCAGCTATGAGGACCCCAACGGCGAGGCGAAGACCCGAGACTTCCCGATCACGCTCAACGTCAGCGAGAGCATCCCCAACACCGACGAGGGCATGGACCTGGAGCCTGAGCCCGAGCCGACGGTGCCGCTGTGGGCGTGGATCGCCGGGGGAGCGGCGTTGGCCGTGCCGGCCGTGGCGCTGGCGGTGGTGCTGGCGCGTCGCCGTCGCGCGCGGCATGCGGCCCGCCAGACGGACGACGGGGACTGGGACGACTGGGATGGCGGGGATCCCGAGGCCGGCACCCTGGATGGCGTCGCAGCCGATGACGCGGGAGCATCCGGCTTTCCGGCGCGGTCCGGAGACGGGACCCGCCCCGGCGACGGATCGTCCGCCGACGGCGAGCGGACGCAGGTCATCGCCGACGGGGACGATGGGATGCGGCGATGAGGTTCGCCGACATCCTGCGGCTGTGCCGGCAGAATCTTCTGCGCCGCAAGTCGCGCACCGTGCTGACTGTGCTCGGCGTCGTGGTGGGTTGCTGCTCCATCGTGCTGATGGTGTCTCTGGGCGCCGGAATCAACGAGCAGAACGAGCGCATGCTGGAGTCGATGGGTGATCTGAGCATCATCACCGTGTATGCGGGCGGTTCGGGAGCCGGCGGCGGAATCGACGGCAAACAGACCGCGCTTGACGACAAGGCCGTCGAGGAATTCCGTTCGATCCCGCAGGTGGCGGGCGTCACGCCGATGGCCTCGATGCCGTACACGGCCTCGTTGAAGACGGGAGGCGGCGACCGCTACGTGGTCGACTACGTGCAGGTCATGGGCATCGACACCACCCAGCTCGACGCCATGGGATATGTGCTCCTGGAAGGGCGCGCCCCGCTGCGCTCAGGCGAGGTGCTGCTCGGCGAATACACCGCCTACGACTTCATGGACCGGTTCCGCGCCGGCGAGGACAGCATGCGCCATCATTCGCGCGGCTCCGGCGGCATGTGCGTGTTCGACGAATCCACCGGGACGTGCCGCGAGGCCGCCGACGACCCCGATCCGTTCTTCGATCCGCTGACCACGCCGCTCACCCTGGTCGCCGGTCCCTCGTTCAACGGCCTGCTGTCGTCCGAGGGCGTGATGGCGGGAGACGCGGGGGCGGCGGGCACCCCGCTGGAGACCGCGCTGACGCCGGTGGGTATCCTCAAGGAGGACTACAACAAGGGCGGCGCCACGTCCAGCGGCCTGATCCTGCCGCTCGACGACCTGAAGCAGCTCGTCCGCGACGCCGACCCCTCGTCCGCGCGCGCCTCCGCCTACGACCAGGCGCTGGTCAAGGTCACGGACATGGCGCAGGTGGGCGAGGTGGAGGATCAGATCCGCGCTTTGGGATTCGGCACCTCGTCGGTGCGCCAGATGCGCGAGAGTCTGGAGGAGCAGTCGCGCTCCATCCAGCTGATCCTCGGCGGACTCGGCGCGGTGTCGCTTCTCGTCGCGGCCATCGGCATCGCCAACACCATGATCATGTCCGTCACCGAACGCACCCGCGAGATCGGCATTATGAAGTCGTTGGGCTGCACCGTGCGCGACATCCGCATCATGTTCCTGGGTGAGGCAGGCGCCATAGGATTCCTCGGCGGCGTCATCGGATGCGTCATCAGCGCGATCGCGTCCGTGGCCATCAACCTGGTGTCGTTCGCGAGCGCGGACGTGCGGGGCGTCGTCACGGCTGTGATCGGAGGCGGGGAGGCCACGCGGGTGTCGGTGATCCCGTGGTGGCTGTACCTGTTCGCAATCGCGTTCTCCACCGCAATCGGCCTGCTGTCGGGCTTCCAGCCCGCGAACCGCGCTGTGCGGATCCCCGCGTTGGACGCGATCAGGAACGCGACGTGATCACCGGCCTGACGCCAGCGCGGTGCGGATGCGGTCCACGATGCGTCCGGGGGCCAGATCGTACCGATCGTGCAGCCGTTCCATGGGGACCCGGTTGGTGAACTCCTTGTCCGCGCCGAAGTTGAGTACATGCTGCGGCGTAATGGTCGCACGGTAGTGGGTCTGCCGGTCCCGGGACAGCGACGGCAGCGAGGCGTAGTATGCGGTGATCTTCTCGCCCCAACCGCCGTCCAGCTGACCGTCCTCGATCGTGACGACGATGCGGTGCCCGGCGGCGATCGCGTCCAGCGTCCGGTAATCCAACGCGTCATACCGCCGCGGGTCGATGAGTGTGGCGTCGATCGGATCCTCCGGGTCCCAGAACAGCTCGACCGCGACCTGTTCGGCGATCCGATAGGCGTCGCCGAGGCCGATCAGGGCGACCTCTGAGCCCAGCCGGCTGATTTGGTACCGGTTCCACGGGCAATCCGGCGCCGGCGGCGTGGGCAGGTCGCTGCGTCGCCCGGTGGCGTTGAACGATCCCGGGCCTTCGTTGGCGGTATATGCCGGGTAATGGCCGCTGCGCTCCCCGTCGAGAATCCTGTCGCCCGGCACGCGGATGACGACCGGATCGTGGTTCTTCTCGCTGGTCGACCAGGCGAGCATCCGCAGGAACTCCTCGCCGGTGGTGGGCGCCAGGCATACCAGATTCGGGATGTTGGACATCATCGCGATGTCGAACGCGCCCGAATGCGTGTTGTCGGCGTCGGAGATGCCGGCGCCGAACACAAGCAGCGTGGCCGGCGTGCGGTTCAAGGCCAGCTCCTGTTGCAGCTGGTCGTAGGTGCGCTGGAAGAACGTGGCCGACGTGGCCAGCACCGGACGCCCGCCGGCCTTGGCGATGCCGGAGGCGAAGGCGACCGCATGCTCCTCCGCGATGCCGGTGTCCACGTAGTGCGCGCCGGCACGCTCGCGGAACGCCCGGGTGATGCCGTTCGACCCTGGGGTGGCGGGGGAGATGACGACCAGGCCCGGCTCCGTGGCGAACCGCTCCTCCAACGCCTGCATCGCCATCTCGCCGTAATGCTTGCGTGCCCCGGGCAGGCGGTCGGCGGCGGACAGCGGATCCTGCCAGTGGTTCGCCTCGCAGCGTCCCTCGACGAGCCCGGCCGCCGCGTCCTCGGCGTCCAGCCCCAATCCCTTGAGCGTGTGCACATGCAGGACGATCGGATGGTCGATGTCCTTGACCTGTTCGAGCGTCTCCACGAGGGCAGCCACGTTGTTGCCGTCCTCTACATAGCGGTAATCCAGACCGAAGGCGTGGAACAGATTGGGCTCGGCGGTGCCGCCCGATTCGCGCAGCCGGGCCAGCGGCCCATACATGCCGCCGAAATCCTCGGCGATCGACATCTCGTTGTCGTTGACGATGACGATCAGGTTGCCGCCCTGCTCGGCGGCGTTGTTCAATCCCTCGAAGGCGATGGCCGAGCTGAGCGAGCCGTCGCCGATGACGGCGATCACGTTGCCGATGCCGCTGCCGCCGTCGAGACCGCCCATCATGTCGCGGGTCTTGGCCAGACCGCAGGCCAGCGAGATCGAGGTACCGGTGTGGCCCAGCACGAACTGGTCGTGTTCGCTCTCCTCGGGGTTCGTGAAGCCGGTCACCTCGTCGTACCGGTCGGGATCGAGATAGGCCTGGGCGCGGCCGGTGAGCATCTTGTGCACGTAGCTCTGGTGCGAGACGTCGAAGACGATGCGGTCGCGGGGCGAGTCGAAGACGCGGTGGAGCGCCACGGTGAGCTCGACCACCCCCAGGTTGGACCCGATATGCCCCCCATGGGCCTTGCCGTAGGCGACGAGCGTGGAACGGATATCGGCGCACAACTGCGGGAGTTCGGCGGGATCCAGGGCTTTCACATCGGCCGGGGATCCGATTCGTCCCAACAGTTCACCGTTCATGCACACGCTCCTTCTTCCGATGAGTACCGGCGAAATTGTAGACGACGTTGCGGGAAAGGATGCGCAGCGCCCGGAAATGTCCCCGAGTTCTCCGTATCAGGAGGTGTCTGGCGTGTCGTGCCGCATGGGCGTGCCCCGTGCCCGCATGGCCCGACGCCCGGCCGTGATTCACATCTGCCGCCGTCCATCCAGGCTGCGGGCTGCGGCCGTGTCCGTCGGTTGTTCGCCGCGGCCTGGCGGTCTCGTCGTTCGCGCACAATGGCAGGTGGAACCGTCCGCCGTTGTAAGGAGTGCCGATGAAGGCCGTAATCGCCGCAGGAATCAACCATGACAATCCGCTGTCCGTGCTGGACGTCCGCGACATGCCGGAGCCGGAGCCGCGCCTGTACTGGTCCACGGTGTCCGTGAAGGCGGCGACCGTCAACCATCACGACCTGTGGAGCCTGCAGGGCGTGGGACTGGCGGAATCCCAGGCCCCGATGATCCTCGGCACTGACGCCGCCGGCATCCTCGACGAGGACATCCCCGGCCGGAACGGGCTCAAGGCCGGCAGCGAGGTGGTGCTGTACACGTTTGTGGGCAATGATGGCTGCGGCGTCATGCCGGGGGAGCGCCGCACGATCCTGTCCGAGTACTATCCGGGCACGATGGCCGAGAAGACCGCGGTGCCCAGCGCGAACGTGTTCGCCAAGCCCGCGAACCTGACGATGGATGAGGCGGCCGCGCTCGGCACGAGCTGGCTGACCGCCTACTCGCTGGTGTTCACGGCCGCGAACGTCAAGCCCGGCGACACGATCCTCGTCCAAGGCGCGGGCGGCGGCGTGTCCACCGCGGCGATCCAGCTGGCCCACGCGGCCGGCCTGGAGGTGTTCGTCACTTCGCGTTCCGAGGCCAGGCGCGCCAAGGCGATGGAGCTCGGCGCCGACGCCGCGTTCGAGTCCGGGGCCCGCCTGCCGCGCAAGGTCGACGCCGTCATCGAGTCGGTGGGGGCGGCCACCTGGGGCCATTCGGTCAGATCGGTGCGGCCCGGCGGCACGATCGCGATCTGCGGGGCGACCACCGGCGACCAGCCCGGGGCCGAACTGACCCGCGTGTTCTTCCAGGACATCCGTGTGCAGGGCAACACGATGGGCAGCCGTGAGGATTTCGCCCGACTGCTGCGCTTCGTCGAGCACGCCGACCTGCATCCGGTGATCGACGCGGCCTACCCGATGGCCGAGGCGCCCGCTGCCTTCGCCCGCATGGCCGCCGGCGACGTCTTCGGCAAACTGGTACTGCGTGTTTGACCGTTCACCAACACACCCGGTTTCTACGGACTCTGACACTTTGTGGCCGTGTGAGGAATTTCAAAAACGTCATAATTCCGCCATTTCTGGAACTTGTGTCACGGTCACGATAGATCAGAGTCCGCAGAAGCCGGGCGTGTTGGGGTATGGCGGCCGGAAGACGGACTTGACCCCGCCCGCCGCTAGAGTGGGTCGTATTCTTTGCCACTGATTTCGGGAGGCTGATATGGCAGATGTGACACCGCAGGTTGCGGTCATTATGGGATCGTCAAGCGACTGGGAGACCATGAAGCATGCGTGCGCCATGCTCGACCAGTTCGGCGTGCCGTACATGAAGCAGGTGATCTCCGCGCATCGCACGCCCGAGCTCATGGCCGAGTTCGCGCATAACGCCCGCGCCAACGGTCTGAAGGTCATCATCGCCGGTGCCGGCGGTGCCGCCCATCTGCCCGGCATGGTCGCCGCGCAGACCACGCTGCCGGTCATCGGCGTGCCGGTGCAGTCCCACGCCCTGTCCGGGTGGGACTCCCTGCTGTCGATCGTGCAGATGCCCGGCGGCATCCCGGTGGCCACCACCGCCATCGGCAAGTCCGGCGCCACCAACGCCGGTCTGCTGGCCGTGAGCATCCTGTCGACCACCGACGAGGAGTTGGCCGGCAAGCTGCAGTCGTACCGTGACGGACTCAAGGAGAAGGTGGCCGAATCCAATGCCCAGCTTGTCTGAGGAAACCCGCGGCGCGGTCACGCGTCTGATGCCCGGCGCCACCATCGGCATCGTCGGCGGCGGCCAACTGGGCCGCATGATGGCCCTGTCCGCCAAGTACATGGGCTTCCGCGTCGGCGTACTCGACCCGACCCCGGACTGTCCGACCGCGCAGGTCGGCGATTTCCAGATCGTCGCCGCGTATGACGACAAGGCCGCCATCCGCGAACTCGCGGCCAAGAGCGACGTGCTCACCTACGAGTTCGAGAACGTGGACGCCGATGCGCTCGACGAGGTGCGCGGCTCCGGCGAGGGGCAGTGCGCGGTGCCGCAGGGCACGGACCTGCTGCGCGTGACGCAGAACCGCATCGCCGAGAAGAGCTTCATCAACGACCACGGCATCGCCACCGCGCCGTGGCGGGCGGTGAACTCCCGCACCGACCTGCAGGCGGCGCTGGACGAGATCGGATACCCGGCGGTGCTCAAGACCTGCGAGGGCGGGTATGACGGCCACGGCCAGATTGTGCTGCGTTCCGCCGCCGACCTGGAACGCGTCTGGGCTGACGACGGCTTCCCGCCGGCGATCCTGGAAGGCTTCGTGGACTTCGCGTTCGAGGCCTCGATCCTCGTCTCCGGCGACGGCGAGCGGTATGTCACCTTCCCGATCGTACGCAACGTGCACCGGAACAACATCCTGCACATGACCATCGCGCCGGCCGAGGTGCCCGACGAGGTGGCCGCCAGGGCACATGAACTCGCCCGGACGCTGGCCGACGGCTTCAAGCTCGCCGGCACGCTGGCCATCGAACTGTTCGTGACCCGGGACGGCCGGGTGCTGGTCAACGAGCTGGCCCCGCGCCCGCACAACTCCGGGCATTACACCATCGAGGCCTGCTCGATCGACCAGTTCGACGCGCACATCCGCGGCATCGCCGGCTGGCCGCTGCCGCAGCCCAAGCTGCTCAGCCCGGCGGTGATGGTCAACGTACTCGGCCAGCATGTGGCACCGACCCGCGCGCTGATCGGCGAGCATCCCGAATGGAACGTGCACGACTACGGCAAGGCCCAGGTCAAGCAGGACCGCAAGATGGGTCACATCACCGTGCTGACCGATGACACGGCCGCCTGTGTGGACGCTCTGGAATCCACCGGCTGCTGGGATGATCTGAGGTAATCGGTCATGGTGCAGCGGCAGACCCGGCAGAAGGACGCCATCCGCGAGGCCCTGCGCGAGAACGACGAATTCATCTCCGCGCAGGACCTGCACCGCTGGCTGGAGGAGCACGGCACGCATATCGGGCTGGCCACGGTGTACCGGCAGCTCAACGCGCTCGCCGACGCCGGCCTGGCCGATACGATCCGGCTGGACGGCCAGCAGCTGTTCCGGCTGTGCGGAGACGACGGGCATCATCACCATCTGGTGTGCGTCAGATGCGGCAGAACCGTGGAGATCGAGCCGCCCAGCGAATCGTGGTTGCGCGGCATCGCCGACGCCCACGGGTTCACGGTCGAATCGCACACGCTTGAGGTGTTCGGCCTGTGCCCCGATTGCCGCTGACCGTGTATAGCTGGCCGAATGTGGCCGGTCTGTATAACTGATCGTCTCCGCCGGCGGGATGGACGTTACGCGTCAGTTCCGCCGGTTTCGCATATGTCGAGATGGGGCCTGATGCGGCCATGGGAGAGCGGCCGCGCCGATGACGGCTCGCATGCTCGACGATGGGCCGATGGCTGCGGGGAATGCCGCGAATCGGCGAAGTTCCGATGAGGTGCGGGTCGAAGCGATGGCTGCGGGGTGTCTTGCGACACTCTTATTGAAAATGATTATCAATATGTGATAGGGTATGGGCATGAATCCAGACAGGAACCGCAGAAAGGACCACAGCATGTCATCGTTCCGCCGCTCCCGTACTCTCCGCCGCCATGCCCGCCGCATCGGCGCGGTGCTGGTCGCCGCACTGTCGGCCGCCGCGTTCACCGCTTGCACTCCGGCGTCCCGATCCGCCGATGACGACACGCTGGACGTCGCCGCGTCGGTCAGCCAATGGGGCACGATGGCCCAGGCGCTCGGCGGCGAACATGTCACGGTGACGTCGGCGATCGCCAACGCCGCGGCCGATCCCCACGACTACGAACCGACAACCGCCGACATCGCGGGCATCTCGTCGGCGGACATCGCCGTCGTCAACGGCGCGGGATACGACACCTGGGCATCCACGGCGGCCGAGACCGCCGGCATCGACACGATCGACGTCGGCGCGCTGGCGGGGGTCGAGGAAGGCGGCAACCCGCACCTGTGGTTCTCCGCGCAAGCCAGAACGGCCGCCGCCGATGCGATCACCGACGCCTACGTCGCCGCCGACCCCGAACACGTGGACGACTACCGGCGGCTGAATGCCCAGTGGCAGGAGCGTGAGCGGCAGTTGGATGCCGACATCGCCGCCGTCCGTGAGGTTTCGGCGTCCTCGCCGTATGCGGCCACCGAGTCGGTCGCCGCATACCTGTTCGAGGATCTGGGGATGGAGGACGTCACGCCGCAGGGGTACCTGCAGGCGGTGTCGAACGAGAGCGAGCCCGGACCCGCCGACCTCAAGGCGTTCTCCGACCTGCTGGCGGAAGGCGCCGTCCGGTTGCTGGTGGTCAACAGCCAGCATGGCGACGCCGCTGGCGGTCAGCTGTCCGACGCGGCCCGGGCCGCGGATGTGCCCGTGCTGGAGGTGGGGGAGCAGCTGCCCGACGGATGCGACGATGTGGTGGCGTGGATGGGGACGCTGGTCGATCGGATCCGTGATCTGCTGGACTGACACGGCGGAACCCGGAGCGGGGCGGTTGCAGGCCAAGCCCCCCGAACGGTCGGGGAAGAATCAGGGAATCTTCAGGGTGAACCCGGTGCGATGACCGCGGCGGCGTCTACTATCGTATGGTTTGGAAACAATCGTAAAGAAACCGTCCGTTCACTTGGAGGACACGCGTGCCGCGCCCCACAATGGTGGCTGTATGCGTCAAGGAAGGAGCGGGCACGGACCCCATGGTGCAGGATATGAGCGAATCTACAGGCATGGCCGACATCGAGGAACTGGATATCAAACGCGCGCAGCCGCGGACGAAACGTCAGCGCAAGCCATTCCCCGGGTGGCTGTACGCGGTGCTGTTCCTGGTGTTCGACTTCGCGGCGGTCGCCATCCTGCAATGGGGCGTGACGATGTCCAGCACGCGCGTGGAGCTTTCCAGCCCGCTGGTGGGGCTGGGCGACCTGATCGTGAAGATGTTCACCAAGGCCAACTTCGTACTGGTGCTCAACATGATCCTGGTCGGCGTCATCTACATGGTGTTGCTGATGCTGATCAACCGCTTCTGGATCGCCACTCCGGTGCTGCTGGCGGTGGCGATCGTCATCGCGGTCATCGAGCATTTCAAGATCGGCATCCGGTATGAGGCCATCCTGCCGTCGGACCTGGGCTTCCTGGGGTCGAATACCGGCAACCTGATGAGCTTCGTCCCGGCCGGATGGCAATGGGTGGTGCTCGGCGCCGTGGCGGTGTTCGCGGCGGTTGTGGCGTTGTGCGTATGGCTCAACCGCATCGACGCCCGTCACGGGCGGATGATCCGCGCGACCAATCCGGGTATGGCCGCGGTGACCCGGCTGCTGCTGATCCTGTGCCCGGCCCTGTTCCTCGGCGTGTACACCATGCATGTGGGCACCGTCGGCTCCTGGGCGAACGTATTCTCCTCGGCGCTGGGCGACATCCCCTCGATGTGGGATTCCGTCTATGACGCGCAGCGCAACGGTCCGGTCGTCGCATTCGTCCGCCAGCTCAACCCGAAGGTCATGGATGAGCCGGAGGGCTACAGCGAGGAGACGATGCGCGAGGTTGCCGCCCGGTATGCCGATGCGGCGGACGCGATGAACGAGACCCGTTCCGAATACCTGGACGAGAGCACCGTGATCTTCGTGCTCAACGAATCGTTCTCCGACCCCTCCCGCGTGCCCGGCATCGAGCTGAACCAGGAGGCGACCCCCGAGGTCGACGCGATCCGCGAGCAGACCACCGGCGGCTTGATGCTCTCCTCCGGTTACGGAGGAGGTACCGCCAACCTGGAGTACATGAGCCTGACCGGCATGAGCATGGCGAACTTCAACTCGTCGCTGACCAGCCCGTACCAGCAGCTGGTGCCCAGCCAGCGGTGGACCACCAGCGTCAACCAGATGTGGGGCGACGCCGAGAACTCACTGGGATTCCACCCGTACGAGCCGTCGATGTACTCCCGTGCCACCAACTACCGCAAGTTCGGGTTCTCGCATTTCTACACGCTGGAGGGCGAGGACGTCATCGCGCACCGGGATACGATCGACAAGTCGCCGTACGTGTCCGACGCGGCGACCTACCGGAGCGTGCTGGACGAGGTCGGATCGACCGACGCGAACCAGTTCATCTCCGTCATCACGATGCAGAACCACATGCCGTACAACGACTGGTACGCTGACAACGAGTTCACGGTGACCAACACGGACGGCGCCGAACCGCTGGGCGAGGACGAGACCCGGGAGATCGAGACCTATGCCAAGGGCGTCTCGCTCTCCGACAAGGCCACGGCGGAATTCCTCGACGAACTCGATGCCATCGACAAGCCGATCACCGTGGTGTTCTACGGCGACCACCTGCCCGGCATCTATTCGACCGCCGGCGAGGACCAGAACAACTCGTTGGCCCTGCACCTGACCGACTACTTCATCTGGTCCAACAAGGCATCAAGCAGCCAGGGCACGAAGAACGAGAACAGCGACTACACCTCGCCGAACTACTTCATCGCGCAGGCCGCCGAGCACATGAACGCCAAGGTCTCGCCGTTCCTGGCGTTCCTGACGCAGATGCACGAGCATGTCAGCGCCATGGAGCCGCCGGTGGTGAACAACATCCAGGGTTGGGACCGCATCCCGGAGGGCCAGCCGATCTATCTGGACGCCGACGGCAACCCGATGGTCGAGTCGGAGATGGACGCCGCAACCCGGCAGCTGCTTGAGGACTACAAGCTCATCCAGTACGACGTCACCGCCGGGGACGGCTACCTCAAGGACCTCGGATTCATGGACGCGCCCGAGCGTTAGGCGCTGTCCCGTGACGTGACGCGTTACGATACATAGTAAGGATGATGCCGACCGGCTGTTCCGGTCGGCATCATGCATAGTTTCGGCACTGTTGCAAAGGAGGAGCGGTCATGAAAGCGAACCAATACTATGCGGGTGCCTGTGTGGTGATCACCGGCGCGGGGTCCGGCATCGGACGACTGATGGCGCTGCGCATCGTTGAGGAAGGCGGGCGCGTGGCGATCTGGGACATCAACGGCGAGGCCGCCCGGACCACGGCCGACATGGCCAACGCGCAGGTGGGCGCCGATCCGGCCGACCCGAAGGCCATCGCCTTCACCGTGGACGTGACCGACAACGCGGCCGTGCAGCGGGCCGCCGCCACCACCATCGAGGCGCTGGGCCGCGTCAACGTGCTGATCAACAACGCCGGCGTGGTCTCCGGCGCACCGTTCGAGGACCTGACCGAGCAGCAGATCCGCCGCACCTTCGCCGTGAACGTGCTGAGCCTGTTCTGGACCACCAAGGCGTTCATGCCGGCGCTCAGGAAGCAGCAGCGCGCGGCGATCGTCACCGTGGCCTCCGCGGCCGGCATCGTGGCCGTGGCACGCCAGACCGACTATGCGGCCAGCAAGTTCGCGGCCGTCGGCTTCACGAACTCGCTGCGCAGCGAACTGAAGAAGGCCGGTTCGCACATCCGCACGCTCACCGTCTGCCCGTACTACATCGACACCGGCATGTTCGAGGGCGTGACCACCAAGTTCCCGCTGCTGCTGCCGATCCTCAAGGAGCAGGCCGTGGCGGACAGGATCGTGGAGGCCGTGGCCAAGGGACGTGAACGCCTGATCATGCCGCCGTTCGCCGCCGTGGCCGGATTCGTGGCCGCGCTGCCGCCCAAGATCGCCGACCCGATCTACGGCATCTTCGGGCTGAACGAGGGCATGGACCATTTCACCGGCCGCAAGTGACAAGGAGTCGTTCGACATGACCCATGAAGTATTCAACCGGCTGCGCGACGCCTATACCACCGGCGTCACCAAGCCGCTGGCGTGGCGCCGCGGTCAGCTCAACGCGCTGCGCCGCATGATCACCGAGAACAAGCAGGCCATCATCGACGCGGTCGCCGCGGATCTGGGCAAGCCGGCCTCGGAGACGCTGCTGATGGAGATTGACCTGGTGTTGAGCGAGGCGAACTTCGTCCGTCGCCGTATGCGCTGGTGGTCGGCGCGCCACCCCAAGCCGATGCATTGGCTGCTGCAGCCCGCCGTCGGCTGGACCATCAACGAGCCCAAGGGCGTGGTCCTGGTCATCTCGCCGTGGAACTACCCGCTGTTGCTGTCGTTGGAACCGATGGTCGACGCCATCGCCGCCGGCAACGCGGTCTGCCTGAAACCGTCGGAACTCTCGCCGCATATCTCCCATCTGACCGCCGAACTCATCGAACGGTACATGGACACCAGTGCCATCGCGGTCGTCGAAGGCGGCCCGGAGGAGACCACGGACCTGCTGGCCGAGCCCTTCGACCATATCTTCTACACCGGCGGTGGGCGCGTCGGACGCATCGTCATGAAGGCCGCGTCCGAGCACCTGACTCCGGTCACGCTGGAGCTGGGTGGCAAATCGCCGTGCTTCGTCGACGGCACCGTGAGCCTGGCCGCCGCGGCCCGGCGCATCGCCTGGGGCAAGTTCACCAACGCCGGCCAGACCTGTGTGGCACCGGACTACGTACTGGCCACGCCGGACGTGGCCCAGGTGCTGGCCGAACGCATCGCGTTGGCCGTCACCGAGTTCTACGGCGAGGATCCGCAGGCCTCGCACAGCTTCGCCCGCATCATCAACGAGCGCCATTTCGACCGGCTGTCCCGGCTGCTGCCGCAGGAGGGCGACGCGGACGACCCCGCCGGCCAGATCGTCTGCGGCGGGCAGACCGACCGTGCCGACCGGTACATCGCGCCGACCGTGCTGTTCGGCACCTCGCCGGACGCCCCGGTGATGGGGGAGGAGATCTTCGGCCCCATCCTGCCGGTCATCGTGGTGCAGGACGCCCGCGAGGCGATCGAGTTCATCAACGCGCGCAGCCGTCCGCTGGCCGCCTACGTGTTCTCGCGCAATCCGAAGACGCGCGGCGTGTTCGAGCGTGACGTGAACGCCGGCGCGATCGGCTACTCGCTGCCGCTGGGGCACCTGATCTCCAGCCGACTGCCGTTCGGCGGCACCGGCGAATCGGGCATGGGCGCCTATCACGGCAAGGAGGGTTTCCGCGTCTTCAGCCACAAGAAGACCGTGATCTCCAAGCCGCTGTTCCCGGATACGCTCCAGTTCATCTACCCGCCGTTCAACGATCTGCGTCAGAAGCTGATCGCGATCATCGGCAAGCTGGTGTAGACGGCGAACGGCTCTTCACAACGGCAAGCCCTTGCAGGACATCCGGCCGATGCGCGATGTCCTGCAAGGGCTTGAATGATGCAAACAAGGGGTATGCGGGCGCCTACCTATCGTTTGAGCCCTTACAGGACATTCCCTAATGCGGGAGTATCCTATAAGGGCTCAAAAGACGGGCGGCAAGCAGGTCTGATCAGGCGTTCAGCGCCTTGGCGCCGATGTCGTGACGGTAGAACATGCCCGAGGTGTCGAGCTTGTCGATGATGGCATACACCTTGTCCTGCGCGGCCTTGAGGTCGTCGGCGGTGGTCTCGACGAGCAGCACGCGGCCGGAGGAGGCCATCAGGCCGCCATGCTCGGTGGAGGATACGCCGGCGTAATACACATGGCTGGACTCGTCCACCGGGATCTGCGGGATCGCGGCGCCCTTGATCACGTTGTTCGGGTAGCCGTCGGCGGCCAGCACCACGCCCAGGGTGGCATGGTCCTCATCCCACGTGAACTCGGGCACGCCGCCGTTGAGGATCGCGTCGACGCCGGCGGCCAGGTCGCTGGTCAGCTTCGGCAGCACGACCTCGGTCTCCGGGTCGCCGAAGCGGGCGTTGAACTCGATGACCTTCGGGCCGTCGGCGGTGGCAATCAGGCCCGCGTACAGGATGCCGGTGAACGGCGTGCCCTCGGCGGCCATGGACTCCACGGTCGGGCGCACGATCGTCTCGATGGCGGCGTCGACCACGTCCTGGCCGATCTGCGGCACCGGGCTGTAGGCGCCCATGCCGCCGGTGTTCGGGCCCTCGTCGTTGTCGTAGGCGCGCTTATGGTCCTGGGAGATCGGCATCGGCCAGAAGTCGGTGCCATGCACGAAGCTCATCAGCGAGAACTCCTGGCCCTCCAGGAAGTCCTCGATCACCACCTTGGCGCCGGCCGAGCCGAAACGGTGATCGACGAAGATGTCCTCCAACGCGTGCAGCGCGGTGGCCTCGTCCATCGCCACCGTCACGCCCTTGCCCGCCGCCAGGCCGTCCGCCTTGATCACAATCGGCGCGCCATGCTCGCGCACGTACGCTTCCGCCGGTTCGAGCTCGTCGAAGGTGCGGTACTGGGCGGTGGGGATGTTGTGACGCGCCATCAGACGCTTGGCGAAGTCCTTGGAGCCCTCGATCTGCGCGGCGGCCTTGGTCGGGCCGAACGCCTTGATGCCGGCCTGCTCGAAATCGTCGACGATGCCCTCGATCAGCGGCACCTCGGGACCGACGAACACCCAGTCGTATTCGTTGTCCTTGACGAAGTCGATCATCGCCGCGTGGTTCGACGGGTTGATCCGCTGGGTGCGGATGCCGTCGAGCTCCATGCCCGGATTGCCGGGGGCCACGGTCACCTCGTCGACGCTGCCGCCACGCAGCAGCGCGTGGGCGATGGCATGTTCACGGGCACCCGAACCGATAACCAGAACCTTCATAGTCATACCTCCTCAAAAACCTAGGCCAGTTCCACGTCGTCCACGGTTTTGCGCACCACGGCGCCGATGCGGTAGGCGGGCTCGTCGTTGCCGGAGAGCAGCGCCATCGCCTCGTCGGCGCGATCGGCCGCCACGGCCAGCACCATGCCCACACCCATGTTGAAGATATTGAACATCTCCGTGTGCTCCACGTTCCCCGCACGCTCAATCACATCGAAGATCGGCGGCACGGGCCAGGAGCCCAGCTCGATGCGGGTGGCCAGACCGTCGGGAATCATGCGCGGGATGTTCTCAATGAACCCGCCGCCGGTGATATGCGCCACGCCCTTGACCACACCGGCCTGGAACAGCGGCTTCAAGGCCTTGACGTAGATGCGGGTGGGCTCCAGCAGCACCTCGCCGAGCGTCTTGCCGCCCAGCTCGTCCAGCGTGGTGCCCACCGTGTAGCCGGCCTGCTCGAACAGGGCCTTGCGCACCAGCGAAAAGCCGTTGGAATGCACGCCGGAGGAGGGCAGGCCGATCAGCACGTCGCCCTCGGTGATGCCGGAGCCGTCCACGATGGCGGAACGTTCGGCCACACCGACGGCGAAGCCGGCCAGATCATACTCGTCCTCGGCATACATGCCCGGCATCTCGGCGGTCTCGCCGCCGATCAGACCGGCACCGGCCTGCACACAGCCGTCGGCCACGCCGGAGACGACCTGCTCCAGCAGGGCCGGGTCGTTCTTGCCGCAGGCGATGTAGTCCAGGAAGAACAGCGGCTCGGCGCCCTGGGCGGCGATGTCGTTGACGCACATGGCCACGCAGTCGATGCCGATGGTGTCATGCCTGCCGGCCATCTTGGCCACGACGAGCTTGGTGCCCACGCCGTCGGTGCCGGAGATCAGCACCGGTTCGCGGTATCCGAGCGAGGCGAGGTCGAACAGGCCGCCGAAGCCGCCGATGCCGCCGACCACGCCGGGGCGTTCGGTGCGTGCCACATGGGATTTGATGCGCTTGACGACCTCATAGCCGGCTTCGACGCTGACTCCAGCGTTCTCATACGCTTTGGGCATGATCTCCCTTTCTTGGTGCAGCTGCCGCTGCGATGGTTGGTTGGGTTGCGGATGGACGATGGGATGATGATGACGGGGCGGTGCTGCGGGTTACTGCTTGGGCGGCCATTCGCCGGGCTTGAGCCCCTTCTGACAGGAGAACTCGTTGCCCTGGTAGTCGCTCTTGTCCAGTGCGAACTTCGGGAGGCGCACACGGTCCTCCGGGGTCAGGGACGCCAGGAACTCCTGCTCGTAGTCATCCAGCGCGGTCGGGTAGTCGCCGTTGAAATAGGCCACGCACAGGCCGCCGTACGGGGCGTCGGCGTTCAGCCCGATCGACTCGATCAGGCCGTCGAGGCTGAGGAACGCTAGCGTGTCGGCGCCGATGAACTCACGGATCTCCTCCACCGACTTCTTGGCGGCGATCAGCTCCTTGGTGGTGGAGATGTCGATGCCGTAGAAGCAGGGGTACTTCAGCGGCGGCGAGGAGATGCGCATATGCACCTCGGAGGCGCCGGCCTCGCGCAGCAGCTGGACCAGACGCTTGGAGGTGGTGCCGCGCACGATCGAATCGTCGACGACGACCACGCGCTTGCCGCTGACCACGCCGCGCACGGCGGCGAGCTTCATGCGCACGCCCTGCTCGCGCAGCTCCTGCGTGGGCTGGATGAAGGTGCGTGCCACGTACTGGTTCTTGATCAGGCCCATCTCGTTCGGCAGATGGGCGGCCTCGGAATAGCCGGAGGCGGCGGACAGGGAGGAGTTCGGCACGGCGATGACCATGTCGGCGTCCACCGGCGACTCCTGCGCCAGCCGGGCGCCCATGCGCTTGCGGGCCGAATGCACGTTCACGCCGTAGATGTTGGAATCGGGGCGTGCGAAGTAGATGAACTCCATCGAGCAGATCGCCAGCTGGGTCTGGTCGGTGTAGGTGTCGATGCGGTAGCCGTCGTCATCCACCACCACGATCTCGCCGGGGCGGATGTCACGCACGAGCTCGGCGCCGACGATGTCCAGCGCGCAGGTCTCGGAGGCGAGCACATAGGCGCCGTTGGTCATCCGGCCCAAGGAGAGCGGCCGGAACCCGTTCGGGTCGAGGGCGCCGATCATGGCGTTCTCGGTCATCAGCAGGTAGGCGAACCCGCCGTGGACGGTGTTGAGCGCCTCCTTGAGCTTGTCCACGAACGTGGGCTGCTCGGAGCGGCGGATCAGGTGCATGAGCACCTCGGTGTCCGAGTTCGAGCGGAAGATCGCGCCTTGGGATTCGAGTTCGCGCCGCAGCGTGGGGCAGTTGGTCAGGTTGCCGTTGTGGGCCAGCGCCATATCGCCGTCCGAGAAGCGGAAGATGAACGGCTGGATGTTGTCGGTGGAACCGGAGCCGGCGGTGGCGTAGCGCACGTGGCCGATCGCGCGGTCGCCCCTGAGCCGCTGGATCTCGCGTTCGTCGGAGAACACCTGCGTGAGCAGGCCGAGCCCGCGGTGCCCGATGAGATGGCCATGGTCGTTCGAGACGATGCCGGCGCCCTCCTGTCCGCGGTGCTGCAGCGCGTGCAGGCCGAAGTACGTCAGTCGGGCCGCGTCCGGGTGCCCCCAGACGCCGAAGATGCCGCATTCCTCGTGGATGTCTTCAAGTTCGGCGGACAAGCCTGATGCCTCCTTGTCAAGGCGTGGAGCATTACATCACAACGATAGCAATCAAGGGCTACATCCCGGGGTGTTGCCGGGCGGCGTAGTGCCGTGGCGGCACGGCGGGTCGTCAACTTGCCGACCGTTGCGGCGCGACACATATTCGTACAAATGTTCGAATCGTTTGGTATGCTGTACCCCACGGCAGCCGTTGAACGGCTCGCCGTGGATATGCGTATCGGAACGGCGAAAGGGGGTGTGATGACGACACGCACATGCATCGCGGTCGATCTCAAGTCGTTCTACGCCTCCGTGGAATGCCGGGAGCGGGGTCTGGATCCGTTGACCACGCATCTGGTGGTGGCGGATGAGTCCCGCACGGATAAGACCATCTGCCTGGCCGTCTCGCCGTCGCTGAAGGCGTACGGGCTGCCGGGGCGGTGCCGGCTGTTCGAGGTGCGGGAACGGTTGCGGGCGGTCAATGAAGAGCGCCGTCTGCGGGCGCCGGGCCGGCGGCTGGTGGGGAAGTCATTCGACGCGGCCGAGCTGGCCGATCATCCGGAACGTGCGGCCGGACTAGTCATCGCCAAACCGCGTATGTCGCACTATCTGCGGTGCAGCGGCGATGTCTACCGTGTGTATCTGCAGTATGCGGCCGCCGAGGACATCCACGTGTATTCGATCGATGAGGTGTTCATCGACGCCACGCGGTATCTGCGCGCGCGTGGCATGACCCCGCGGCAGATGGCCGCCGCGATTGTGCGCGACGTCGCGGCCGCCACCGGCATCACGGCCACGGCGGGCATCGGCACCAACCTGTATCTGGCCAAGGTGGCGATGGACATCGTCGCCAAGCACATCCCCGCCGACGCCGACGGCGTGCGCGTGGCCGAGTTGGATGAGATGTCGTACCGGCGGCTGTTGTGGGATCACCGCCCGCTGACCGATTTCTGGCGGATCGGACATGGGTACGCCAGGAAGTTGGAGGCTCAGGGGCTGCAGACCATGGGCGACATCGCCCGTTGCTCGCTCGGCTCCGCCTCCGACTACTACAACGAGGACCTGCTCTATCGGATGTTCGGGGTCAACGCCGAACTGCTCATCGACCACGCTTGGGGGTGGGAGCCGTGCACGATCGCCGACATCAAGGCGTACCGGCCGGAAGGCCACAGCATCAGTTCCGGTCAGGTGCTGCAAGGGCCGGCCGATTTCGCCACGGCACGGCTGATCGCCAAGGAGATGGCCGACACGCTGGCCCTGGACCTGACCGCACAAGGGGTGCTGGCCGGCCGCGTGGGGCTGGCCGTAGGGTATGACATCGGCAATGTGAACCCCTCACAGCTGGAATGCGCGTCATCGGGAACCGATGGGGGAACGCATGCATACGCCGGACCGGTGAAGAAGGACCGATACGGACGCACGGTTCCCAAACCCGCGAACGGCTCCATACCGTTGGGGAAGCGGACGGATTCGGCAAGCCGGCTGCGTGAGGCGATGACGGAACTGTTCAACCGGCTGGTCGATCCCTCGCTGATGGTGCGTCGGATCACCGTGGTCGCCGACGATCTGCATCCGGCGGAGGAATCAAAGACGGGAGACGCCGGGTATGAACAACCCGACCTGTTCTCCGTGCTGGATGCGGACGGGGAACCGCAGGACGCCGTCACCGTGGGCCAGGCCGGCGATCATCGAAACGACGGGATGCGACGGGGCGCGGACGATTCCGGCGGACGGCCTGGCAATGCGGGGGAATCGGCGGCGACCCGCGAACGTGACATCCAACAGACGCTGCTGGACGTCAAGCGTAAATTCGGCAGAAACGCCGTCATCAAGGCGATGAACATGGAACCCGGCGCCACCGGCCAACAGCGCAACCGGCAGATCGGAGGGCACGCCGCATGAACGGAGGACGCCATGGCGCTTGAAACCACACACCGGTATGACGACATCATCAACCTGCCGCATCACGTCTCGCGGAGGCAACCGCCGATGTCACGGCACAATCGGGCCGCCCAGTTCATGCCGTTCGCCGCGGTGGCCGGCTACGACCAGGTTGTTGCGGAGACCGCCCGCAGCAATGACCATGACATGGCATTGGCCGACACCCCGGTCGACGGTCTGGCCGAAGGTTGGGTGCCGGCCTGAGCCGTGGATTCAGCCGCGGCGGCTGCGGAGACGGGCGAGCAATCCGCCATGCGGCGAGCCCGTGCCGCCGACGCGGAGCGCATCCCGCAGTGTGCGCGGCAATCCAGCAGCTTGGTCCCGGTCGAGGTCCCGCTCTTGCGGGGCGGGTTTATGTCGTGGCAACAGCGGGCAACCGGCGCAAATCAGCGAACCGGGGTCGGGATTGCACCAGGCCTCGCCGCAGGCGGCGCGCGGGGACAGATCCATCACCCGCAGCCTGCCGGTCCTACGTGCGTGGTCGGCGATCATCGCTACGAATTCGCGGGGCAGCCCGTGGTGCCGGGCGCACGCCTCAAGCGTCATGCCGGATTCCAAATCGGCAATCACCTGCGTGACGGTGTCGGCATTGTCATCCGCATGCCGACGGTCGGGCGGCATGGTGCCTGAACTGCCGGCACGCCGCCATCGGCTTGATTGCGCGCCTACCATACGAGCCTCAGCAGTTGGAAGGCGACGACAGCGAGCACATAGGCCACGGTCAGGCTCAACCCCACCGTTTGCAGCATCGTCCGGAATCCATACTGGCGTTTCAGCTCGGCCACCGTCGCCAGACACGGCGTGTAGGCGAGCACGAACAGCAGGAACGCCGCCGCGGCCGCCCTGCCGTGCCCGCCGGAGGAGGCGTCGAAGGATTCGCGCAGCCGTGCGCCCAGCGTCCCCTCGCCCTGCCGCTGTTCCGTTGAGTCATCCCCGCCGGCGACGTTGTACGACTGCGACATCGAGCCGACCACAACCTCCTTGGCCACGAATCCGGTGATCAGCGCGGCCGAGGCATGCCAGTCGCCGAACCCCGCCGGTGTGAACACCGGTGCGACCGCGTCGGCCACCACGCCGTACACCGAATCGTGTACATCCTCGACCTGGCCGAACGACCCGGCTCCGGGCGTCGCCGGGATGCCCTGCAACACCCACAGCGCCACGATCATCGTCACGATAACCGAACTGGCACCGCGCACGAAGCCCCACAGCCGCCCCAGCACCGAACGGATCAGCATGACCAGCCGCGGGCATTGGTACGGCGGCAGGCTCATCGCGAACGGTTCGGGCTTCAGACCACGGAACTTCGTATGCCGCAGCAGCAGGCCGACCAGCAGGATCACCGCAACCGACAGCACGTACATGAGGAACACCACCAGCCCGGCATGGCCGCGGAAGAAGGCATAGGCGAGCACCAGATACACCGACAGACGCGCCGAGCAGGAGGAGAACGGGATCAACATGCCGGTCAGCACACGCTGCCGGGAGTCGGGCAGCGTCCTGGTGGCCGCCAGCGCCGGCAGATTGCAGCCGAACCCTACGATGATCGGCAGGAACGCGCGGCCGTCCAGACCGATCGTCCGCATCGCGCGGTCCATCACGAACGCCGCGCGCGCCAGATACCCCGAATCCTCCAACAGTGACAGCAGCAGGAACATGATGCCCATCGGCGGGATGAACGTGAGTACGGTCACCACGCCGTCCAGCACGCCGTCGACGACAAGCGCATGCGCCCAGCCCGTGGACGCCGCCGGACCGAACCATGAGAAGACGGTATCGACCATGGCGGCGAGCCATCCGCGTACGGTGACGTCGAACCAGTCCTGCATCGGACCGGCCAATGTGGTGGTGGCCTGGAACACCAGATACATGACCGTCAGGAACATGACGATGCCGAACACCGGATGCAGCAGCACGCGGTCGATCCGGTCGGACAGGGTAACGCGGTCCCGCATCTGCAGGTCAAGGCCGCGGATGATACGCGCCGCCCAATCGAAGCGCGCATCGGCATGATCCTCGACCCATGCACGCACATTCGCCGTGCCGGTGAGCGGATGCAACCCCTCGGGCACCGGTGTGCCCCGCAACCCGTCGGCGATCGCCCGGACCAGCCGGTCGGTCCCCGCGCCGGTGCGGCCGTCGACCGCGACCACCGGCAACCCGTCCAACAGTGCGGACAACCGTTCGGCATCGACGCCGCAACCTTGGGCCTCGGCCAGGTCATTCATCGTCAGCGCGACGACGGTGGGCGCCCCCAGCTCGACCACCATGGCCAGAAAGTACAGGGAGCGGGCGATGTTCGTCGCATCGAGCACGGCGACGACCAGATCGGGACGGGGCAGCCCCTCGGCACCCATCACCGCGTCCACGGCCACCTTCTCATCGGGGCTCAGCGGCAGCAGCGAATAGGTGCCGGGCGTGTCGGTGCAGTCCCAGACCTCGGCGGGACCGTTGCCATCCGGACCCCGATAATGCAGCCGTCCGGTCTCCAGCAGCACGGTGGTGCCCGGGGCGTTCATCACCTTCGTGCGGGCGCCCAGCAGCGTGTTGAACAGCGAGGATTTGCCGACATTCGGATTGCCGACGAACACGACATGCCGCAGCGCATCCGCTTCGTGCTCGCCGTCCGTGGCCTCCGTGCGTGCACCGCCATCGCGCCCGACAACGCTCATGCGGTCCGTATCCCGTCGGTCGAAGCGCACGGTCTGGTCGCCGCGGCCGGCGAACAGTGCGCCGAACCCGCGCCGGTGGGGATGATCGCCGTGTTTGGCCGTGTGAGGCGGAAGACCGTTCATGGGTGCGGTCATCGCGTCATCTCCTCGGTGTCGTCGGATATTCTCACGCGGATGGCGCGCGCGGTGCCTCCATCCAGCGCGATGCGCTCGGGACCCCGCGCCACGACGCGGCCACCGAAGCCGCTGCGCTGCACGACCCGTATGATGACACCGGCGCGCAACCCCAGCTCCATCAACCGGAAACGATGCCGTTCATCCAGATCGATGCCGTCCACGATGACGGTGTCGCCTGCCCGACAGCCGGCCAGCGTGCGTGGGCCGCGTGTTGGGGGCGCGGTGCCGGGGCCGGCCGGCGGTGTGGTATCCATAACGGTCATGCCTCCCAACATATGAGCGGCATGACCGAAAAACAAGACTTGTATTTCCGTTGATTTCTGGTATCCTGCCCGGCGTGTTGTCGCGGGGCGACGACGACACGCGCATGGAACGACGTCCAGGATGCCGTGTTGTCGCGGGTCGACGACGACACGGACGCGAGGTGATGGCTGGGATGCCGTGTTGTCGCATGGAGATGACGACACGGACACGGGGGAGGGGTACTGCGGCACCCGAAATATGAATGGAGGGTCGGACACCGTCAGCGTCCGACCCTCCATATGACCGATTAACCGAGCTCAGGCGGTGAAGTACTCCACGCCGGCCTCGAAGATCGGCTGGTACTTGTTGCCCGGCACATTGACGTACAGGCCGTTGCCGGAGCGCTCCGAATGGCCCATCTTGCCGAACACGCGGCCATCCGGGCTGGTGATGCCCTCAATGGCCAGCAGCGAGCCGTTCGGGTTCGCGCCCAGGTCCATCGACGGCACGCCGGACTCATCCACGTACTGCGTGGCGATCTGGCCGTTGGCCTTGAGCTGCGCCAGCACCTCATCGGAGGCCACGAAACGGCCCTCGCCGTGGGAGATGGCCACCGTGTGCACATCGCCGACCGCGGTCTTGGCTAGCCACGGCGAAAGGTTCGAGGCCACGCGGGTGCGCACCAGACGGCTCTGGTGACGGCCGATCGTGTTGAACGTCAGCGTCGGGCATTCGGCGGTCATCGGCACGATGTCGCCGAACGGCACCAGACCCAGCTTGATGAGCGCCTGGAAACCGTTGCAGATGCCCAGCATCAGACCGTCGCGGTTCTTGAGCAGATCGCGCACCGCCTCGGTGACGGCCGGGGCGCGGAAGAACGCGGTGATGAACTTGGCGGAACCGTCCGGTTCGTCGCCGCCCGAGAAGCCGCCCGGAATCATGACGATCTGGCTCCTGCGGATCTCATCGACCAGCGCCTGCGTCGATTCGGCCACGGCCGCCGGCGTCAGGTTGTTGATGACCAGCGTCGTCACATCCGCGCCCGCACGCTCGAAGGCGGCGGCGGAATCGTACTCGCAGTTGTTGCCGGGGAACACCGGGATGATGACATGCGGCTTGGCCACCGGCGCACCTGTGTACACGGTCTTCTTCGCCGCCTCGAACGACACGGTCTCGACCGGGGCCTTGGCCGCGTCGTCCTTGCTGCGGTACGGGAACACGGACTCGATGCCGCCCTCCCACGCGTCCTGCAGGTCGTTCAGGTTCAACGTCTCGCCGCAGGCCTCGAACACGTAATCCTCGCAGGTCACGCCGATCTGACCGACCTCCACCAGGTTCGTGACCTTGGGCAGTTCGGCGTAGTCGTCGAGTTCGACGAGGAACGAGCCGTAGGCCGGGGTGAACAGGTCGTCGATCGCGATCGACGGATCGAGCCTCACACCGATGCCGTTGCCGAGCGTCATCTTGAACAGCGCCTCGGCCGTCGCGCCGTAGCCCGGCGTGGAGACGGCGACCGCGTCATGGAAGTCGACGAGGTATTCGACCATCGTCATCGCGGCCAGCAGACCGTCCTTGTCCGGGGTCAGGCCGTCGTCCAGATAGCGCGGCGCGATGCGCACGATGCGGTGGCCGGCCTTCTTGAACTCGGGGGAGGTGGCGTGGCGCATGTCGCCCACCGCCACGGCGAAGGAGATCAGCGTCGGCGGCACGTCGAGATCCTCGAAGCTGCCGCTCATCGAATCCTTGCCGCCGATCGCGCCGACGCCCAGGTCGGCCTGCGCCATCAGCGCGCCGAGCACCGAGGCCACCGGCTTGCCCCAGCGGGTCGGATCATCCTTGAGCTTGCCGAAATACTCCTGGAAGCTCAGGTACGCCTTCTCATGCTCGAAACCGGCGGCCACCAGCTTGGAGAGCGATTCGACAACCGACAGATACGCGCCGGTGAACTGGTTCCTCTCGGAGATGTACGGGTTGAAACCCCAAGCCATCGCGGAGGCGGTGGTGGTCTCGCCGAACACCGGGAACTTGGCGACCATCGCCATATTCGGGGTCAGCTGCCTGCGGCCGCCGAACGGCATCAGCACGGTCGCCGCGCCGATCGTGGAGTCGAAACGCTCGGACAGGCCCTTGTTCGAGGCCACGTTGATGTCGGTGACCAGCGTGTGCATGCGCTCCGCCAGCGAGCCGGACATCCACGGGCTGGTGTAGCCGGCCCCGGACTCCACATGCACGTCCATATGCTTGGGCGCGCCATTCGAATTGAGGAACTCGCGGGACAGGCTCACGATCACGTCGCCGTTCCAGGTCATCTTGAGGGTCTTCTCCTCGGTGACGGTGGCGATGACGGTGGCCTCCAGGTTCTCCTCACGGGCGTAGCCCAGGAACTCGTCCACATCCTCGGCGGCGATGGCCACGGCCATGCGCTCCTGGGATTCGGAGATCGCCAGCTCGGTGCCGTCCAGGCC
>ENA-UOIW01000107-UOIW01000107.1-human-gut-metagenome-genome-assembly--contig:-P58-NODE-107-length-78039-cov-45.716429_pt1 | contig 78039 bp, 76 predicted proteins | sample MGYA00242334_ERZ723881 | MGnify/ENA metagenome assembly ERZ723881 | reverse complement strand
GCGGAGCTTTAGCGGAGTGCACGAGCCTTGCGTAAGCGAGGCTCAGACTCTCCCTGATCCCTTTGGTTGTCTCCCTCTATCATATTGACAAGTGTATCCACTCGAATAGCGAACCCGAGAAGTGCTGTCCGACAAAAAGAACTATCGGTAGCTTGCTATCGTAGCCATAGCTGAATGAAATAACAGAAGTATATCCAAATGAAAGACTTTTTCTACTTGCTTAAGGCTCCGACTTGAACTGTCGGAGCCTTTTTGCTATCCATAAATGCTCATAAATAAAACCCTTGAAAGCATCAGCCTTCAAGGGTTTTGTTGTCAAAGGCACATGAAAAAGATATTTTCGGCTTTTCAGAGGTTGGAGTTGAACCACCGTGAAAACCATGTAGTTTCTATATTTATTTCTAATGCGGCAAATTACTGATTTAATTATTTGCGATTTGAACACGTTGGTTGATTTTTGTTGATACATCAGAATATAAATTCACCCCAAAACCCTCAGCCACTTCAAAACTGACAAATAAACAGTATGGTATTGCTGTTCTAATTTTGGCGGCTTCTTCTTTACAATTTACTTTGATGATAAGGTCGTTATCATTCCAGACAATTGGATTTTCTCCAATAAAAATCTCATGTTGCAAAGTGCCTTTGCGGACTGCTTGCCATTCCGTATTTTGTCGGTTTGGGATAAGTCCCTTCCCACCGTCATCAACATTAAACCACAGTTGCGCACCGCGATATGTTTGCTTATTGGGAGCAACAGGAGAAAAGTAGGATAATGTAACGGTAAGCCTTCTTTTCATTAATCGAGATGAAAAATCTACAGGAAGCGGCAGCCTAAAAACATCACCCTCATCTTTCTTTAATGCTCCCAGCCCAATCAGCGTTATTCGTTCTTTGGTACATTCCATAACGCGGCTTATATTAGGTATACCGTTTCCAAGCCACTTACTTAATTGTTTTGGTGAGGATTCCATAGCAATAGCGAGCTTATCCGCAATTGGTTCCCACGAGGCTCCATGTGTAAGCATGGCTTTTAAAAGAATTGCAGTATCGTCAATTGGCATATTAACACCGGTTTCGTCAAGGAACACTTGATTTAGTACATCATGACATTTTGCCGCCTCATGTGTTATTTGAGCAGCAGCATCACTTGTTCCGAAGGAAAAAGCGCATCCATCTGTATCACCCGTTCCATATGGGGCCGCAGATAAACATCCAGGCTCGCGCGAAGATTCCACCCAATCGATTTTACCATCAAATCTTCCTCTGACAAACTCTCTACCACCATAATAAAATAAATCTGGAGCAATAACAGAACGATATCCTTTTCCGATTGCAGATATAGGAGAAGGGAGCCCTCTGTCAACCGCCCAAATAAAACGATCAGTTTCATTTGTATTAGTGAAATCATCATACAGAGCGCCGATTGTAAGTCCATTCAAGCTTTCTGCGGGTGCCAATATTTTTAGATTGCGTTGATTGTCTTTCATAACTTCACCAAAAACTTTGTTTCTCTGCGTTATATCAAGAGCCTTTAGTTCAGCAAATGATTTATCTACAAAGCTTACAACCTCGGGGTGATTTCCGGCACTTATGATAAATAAAATCCTATACTTATAAGCAAGAAAATCAAGCAATCGCGCAGTTGGACTCATTATGGCAGCCAATTGCCGCACGGGGTCTCCTATGGACAAATTAATTACTTTGGTGTTGGGAGCAGTTGCGCTATCTTCGCCATCTCCTTCCATCATTCTCTTTACAGCCCGATGGAGTACATCAATAAATAAACTGTCATCAGGAACACTTTCAGTTACCTTGTCAAATCCAATTTGCTTCGGTTGGAGAATAGGACGCACGTAAACAGGACTACTAATAGGAGTATCATTCCTTTTGAGATCGCCGTAAATAGCAAGTGATACCATCGATGTACCGTGAATGCGATATTTGCTTTCATACCCTGAAGCGTAGTCATCAGGATCATCAATAATAACTCGTCCACGTAGCAGGCGGTGATTCTGCATTGGCATACCGTCAAAAACAGCAACCACAGCATCGCCACTCGGCAATGCTACATCTTCCTCGTTAGAAGCATAGCTCTCGGAATCGGTTGCAGAAACAAACACAGATTGGCATGTAGGTCGAAAAAACATGATATCATCAACCTGCGATAATTCAATTTCTTCGTATCGATTAACTAAGCCTTCAATAGAAATTCTCGGAAGTTCAACTAACATGCCATGGTAAAAAATCTCACTTATTACGCAATCTTGAATCACACGACCGCCTAATGATTGAATTTCTCGACGAATTGTTGAGGTGGCATTATTTCGTTTTGCTGCATCACCTCTAAAAAACAATTCAATCTCAAATGGGACAAGAGAATCACCGCCGAATTCCAACGACTCACGCCAGTACTCTACAGCATGCGTTTCTGCAATTCTATCCTGTGCATTCCACTGTCTTATGTTTTTTATATGAGTAAAAACGTCACGAAGCCCTGTAAAATTTCTCTTGAATACATCGTTCTCTCCATTTTGGTATCTTTGCCACAATGATAGCAATTGAAGCATTGCTTGCTGGTTAGACATTACGCAATATAGCTTTCCATTTAGAGAATTATCGACTCTTTCCCCGGACTCTTTATCGATTTGATAGAAATCATCATCCGGATCAAATGGATCAGTTTCGCTATCAAAAATCCATTCAAGACCTTCAGTGTGCTTGACAGCGGTATAAAAATTATCAACCGTTCCAATTATTTCAAAAACCAACGCAAACTCAGGATTAATTCCAGTTGGAGACTGTTGAATTTTTAATGCTTTCTGCTCAAAAGCGGTTCTGAGCACACTAAAGGATGGCTGCAGTCGAGTGAATTGTCTTTCAAAAGACGGTTTAACGGTTCTCGTAAAAACGGGAGCTTTATGTTCACGATCCGCTCGCTCTGGAGACGGAAACAGTATTAAAGGTCTGTCTGGCATGTTTCTATTCCTCCCTGATCTTTATGCGCTACAATTACCTGAGACTGCCAACTATGGATTACTCTCTCGGTAATCTCTTTCACATTATCATTCGGCAAACTTAAAATATATTGTCTATAAACTGATAGTGCAAATTCTTCCGCTTCTGCATAGCTTATGCCTAAAGTTTTCTTCGCCAGTGTGCTCGGTTGCAAACCGAACTTAAAGTCTTTTTCCTTTTCAAAAAAACGATAATATTCTTCTAAACTGCTTCGGGTTGGTTTGGGTATTTCAAGCCGGATTTGAAATCTTCGCCATGCTGCTTTATCAAGCAGAGTATCATGATTTGTAGCGGCAATAGCAATAACATAACTTGGAAGAGCATCGATCTGCATCAATAAAGAACTGACTACTCGCTTAATCTCACCTGTCTCATGAACATCGCCACGTTCTTTTCCCAACGTTTCAAATTCATCAAAAAACAAAACGCATTCTCTTGTTTTAGCGTACTCAAACAACTTTGATAATCTAGATGCTGTTTCGCCGAGATAGGAACCAATGATACTCTCATATCTAACTGTAAGGAGTGGAACCATTAACGCTTCTGCTATTGCTTCTGCCAATGATGTTTTACCATTTCCGGGAGGACCAATTAATAGAAGTTTGTTTCGAGGTTCTATTCCATATGATTGCAACAAATCAGAACGGTTTTGCTCATTAATTAAATCTTGACAAGCTGTCCGAACATGGTTCGGAAGAATTATATGATCTAGTCTCTTTTGAGGAACTTTTTCAGAAAATAAACTTTGCTCATTTATGCTACCACGAACAACCGCAGGTGAACTCAGATTTTCTTTTGCAATTGGTCTGCGCGCATTTTTTAGCAATTCATCAATTTTCGCTGCAAGTACAGTATGCTGTTTTGCGCGTTCTTCTGCGCATAATGCTTCTGCTGCCTTCCTAAAACTTGTAGGATCATTTATTAACCCATACTTTATTAATTCACATAACAAATCTGCTCTTGCCATAATTATTTACCTCCTAATATTTCCAACGATAATTGGCAAGTAGCGTCACAACAGGCCATTAGGAATATCGATGAAATTGTTTTCGCAAAAATCATAAAAACTCTTTACAGCCAAATTGCTTGGCACAACATGCCCATTTTCCCAACGATTAATTGTTGAATAGCTAACATTGATTGCAGTTGCTAATTGCTTCTGGCTTAATTTAAGTTTCTTGCGAACAGAAATAACAAACTCCGAAAATGTCATAATCGCACCTCCAAATATAGCATGTGCTATACCTCGTCTATTTTAATAGTATAGCATATGCTATATCATTTTACAAGCGCAGAAATGAAGATTTCATAATTTTTACGGTGGCAGTTTGCTTTTCATTATTGATATTCAAGTCACAGTAGATCAAATTTCAAATTGATTTGAATTGTGACATCATTGCTCTACCTCAGCTTCCACTTCGAGCCCACCGATGAAAACCACCTTGATTTTATCCTTGGATTCTACGATCACACATTGCAGGATTTTTCGGATGATCTCATTGTCGAAGGTCAGCGGGTGGTTTTTCATACCATCAAGGATGGTAAAAATCTGCTCCAACCGTGACTTCGCGCTTTTGCGATGCTGTTCGGCGGCAATGTATTCTGCCAGCCTGTTTTCAAGCGTTCTCTTTTCGTTCATCAGCGCTTCAATACGGGGATCGGTGAGCAGGCTTTCGGGATTTTCGGCAGTTACGGTGTTTAGGATGTCATTAAACTCCTTATCGATTTGTGCGATGCGGATTTGAATATCAACGCTTTCGTCCTCACCAGCTTCAGCGCCAAGCCCCATTTGGATATGCATTTTCAATGTTTGCAGAATGTCGGGATTGCTTTTTGCTGTTTTCAGTATCGCATTCATCACCGCTTCCTGTAAGGGGGCTTCTTCCATGGTCGGTGAATGGTGACAGTATTTTTTGCCGTAGTCAAGACGGTTAATACAGCGCCATACAATTCTCTTTTGACCGCCTGCCGTCCAAGTGCACCGGCGGTATGGCGTTCCGCATTCTCCGCAGACAAGCAGTTCGGTGAGCGCGTACTTTCCGCAGTATTTGCCTTGCTCGGTTGTCGTACCGATCTGCTTGACCTTGCGTTTCGAGGCTCGCCTTGCCAGTTCCTCCTGTACCTGTGCGAAGGTGTCGGAATCGATGATTGCCGGATGATTGTTCTCCACATAATACTGCGGTCGTTCACCACCGTTGATACGCACCTTTTTGCTGATACAGTCCTCGACATAGGTTTTGCCCAGCAGAGCGTCACCCTTGTATTTTACGTTGGAAAGGATTGACTGTATCACTCCGGGCTGCCATACGGCCTTTCCCATCGGCGTGGGAACACTGTCTGCGGTCAGTCCATCGGCAATCTGTTGCAGGCTGCTGCCGGAGAGAAATTCCGTATAGATTCGCCGTACTGTTATCGCCTGTGCAGGATCAATTTCCGGCTTTCCGTCCGCACCCTGACGGTATCCGAGAAAGGATTTATAAGTGAAGGACACATTGCCTTCCTTTGCGCTTTGCGCCTTGCCCCACGCGACATTGTGGCTGATGTTTTCGGATTCGCTCTGTGCGATAGAGCCATATATGGAGATGTAAAATTCCGAGGCTGGATCGATGCTGTGCAGGTTTTGTTCCTCGAAGTACACATCCACCTTGATTTCCCGCAGCATTCGGGTGATCTTGATGCAGTCAAGGGTGTTTCGGGCAAAGCGGCTGATAGATTTAACGATAATCATATCTACCCGGCCTCGTTTGCATTGGCGGATTAACTTATTGAACTCATCGCGCTTTTTCATACTGGTGCCGGTGATACCCTTGTCGGCGTAAATGCCTACCAACTTCCAGCCGGGTTCTCTGCGAATCCGTTCAGTGTAGTGGTTCACCTGATTCTCATAACTGTTAAGCTGTTCGTCCTGCTTGGTGGAGACTCGGCAGTAAGCGGCTACCCGTTTGGTAATGCTTTGTGTGCTGTGCGTATTCACCGGCTGTATAGTCGGAGCAATGGTGCGTACTCTCTTTTGCAGTATGGGTGCTGTCTGTTGCATCGTTTTTCTCCTTTCTGATCTGCTGACCGTTTTTAAGGGTGAGGCTGACCGCTTTGTCAGCATGGAGTGTAATGGCAGCGGCTATTTTCGCCGTTAGTTCTCCGTCATAGCAAGAGAGCGACCTTGTTCTTTGCAAGGTCGCTCTTATCATCTCTGTGATACGCTGGGTGGTATCTAAAGTTTCATACACCAGCGAAGCGTATTCAAATATTCTGTTTTTCAGCGGCTCCTTCTCAATGCTCGGACTGTCAAGCAGTCGACCGATTTCATTCTTTAATCGGATGACTTCTACGGGTGGCTCAGTCGGTGTTGGATCACCTCGCAGAATGTTTGGTTTGGCAATGAGATAGTTGATGCATTCGGTGATTGCCGAGAGGAATGTATCGTCCGAGATTTTAATAACTCCACCGCAGCTTTTGCATACCCATTTTTCTTGGTAAGTGGTGCGGCTGTCATGTTTGCGCTGCATCGGTTCTCCGCATTTCTCACAGAGAACCGGAAACTGCAGCTTGAAAATATCTGCTGTGCGGTCGAGGGATTTCTGTGTGTTTCGGGAGGCTCTGATTGCCTGCGCTTTGTCATATATGCTTTGCTCTATGATGGGAGGATAGCTGTCGCTGCCAATGTAGCGTTTATCCTCAATGATGCGTTTCAGACGGGCTTTGTTCCATCCTGTTGTTCCGGACAGATATTCCACTTGTCGTTCATTAAGCCTTTGTGCGATCTTCAATAGGGATTGCCCGTCCAAATAATCGGAAAATATATCTTGAACCGCTTGGCTTTCGGTTGGGTGAAAGATGATTTTGCCGTTCTCCATTGTATAGCCGAAGGGAATGTTTCGTGTTTTCATATCATGCGCTCCTTTCCTCGAATTTCTCGGTGAGCGTCAATCCACCGGCGAGGCGGAAACGCAGCGTGTTCCTGCCGATTACGGTAATACTCTCCACGATTTGTCCGAACAAGTCCGCATCAAAGCTGTCTGTTGGAACGTATTCGGCAATGGTTTCGTTTAATTCTTTCAGAGATTTGATGATTTCATCATCCTCATCCTCTGTCAAGATGCGGCGGCGCTCTGATCGGAGTTCACTGACCTTCCGGTCAAGCTCGCCCGATCTTGAGGCATACTCGGCATGATTGAGAACGCCGTTTTTGTAAAGCTGGGCAACCACAAGGCTCTGCGCATTGACATCTGCGATTTGGCGATTGAGCTGATACACCTGTTCTCCGCTTGTACTGGTTCGGCTCTGCAGCTTTTCAAGCTGTCTTATTAAATCGCCCAGCAGTTCTTCTCGGTTTTGCGCGAGTTTATCGCTCATCCGTATGAACGCGGACATCACGGCATCCTCCCGGACTCTGTCACCGGCACACTCGGTTCTGCCTGCCGCTTTGTATGAGCAGAGCCAATATGCTGTTCCGTTCACTACCTGCCTGCGGTAATTGTGACCGCAGACCGGGCATTTCAGCATACCGCTGAATGGGTAACGGTTTTTCGGGACACGATTGCCTTTCGATTTGCTTTTTTGCAGTTCCTGCGCCGCCTCATAGGTTTCTCTGCTGACGATAGCGGGATTGCTGTTTTCCACATAATACTGTGCCTTTTCGCCTCGGTTTCTCTTTTTGGTAAAGGGCAGGCTTTCGGTGGTGTAGCTCTTTTGGAGCAGGCAGTCACCCATATACCTCTCGTTGTTGAGGATATAGTTAATGGTGAAGAGATGCCATGTTTTCTGACCATACCGTTTCGGCACTCCGTCTGCGTTGAGCTGGTTGGCAATGGCCTGCTTGCCGCAGCCCTGCAGGTAGAGATGAAAAATCCGGCGCACAACCTGCGCCTCCGCTTCATTGATTTGAAGCTCGCCGTCTATGAGGTCGTACCCATAGGCGGCTCGGCAGCAGTTGAAATCGCCGGATTCCATTCTTTTTTGATAGCTCCACCGCATATTCTCGGATATGGTTTCCGATTCCCGCTGTGCGGCGATGCCGGGGAAGGTCATCATCAGTTCAAGGTCAACCGTCCCCGTGTCGATCCCTTGTTCTTCAAAGTAGATGCTGACGCCCATTTCCTTTAACGCTCTTGTTGCCGCTAAAAACTCGGCGGTATTTCGGGCGAATCGGGAGACGCTTTTTGTAATGATGCGGTCAATTTTTCCTTTCTTACAGTCCCGAATCAAGCGGTTGAAATCATCCCGCTTGTCCATGCGTGTGCCGGTGATGCCCTCATCGGCATAAATGTCCACCAGCTCGTATTCAGGATGTTCTGCAACGTATTCTGTATAATGCTTGACCTGCGCTGCGAAAGAGTGAAGCTGATCTTCGGAATTGCTGGATACCCGTGTGTAGGGTGCTAACCGCAGGATTCGTTGTTCCTGTTTTCCGGCTGTCAGCTCGGTAATTGTTTTTCCCATGTTGATCTCCTTTCTGCGGATTTTCCGCTTTTCATATTACCGCTTTCTCTGCGGCAACACGAAGGATACCACATGAGTTCGCATACATCCAGCGAGAATGGCGAGAATTAAAGGAAAAGACATAACTTTTTTTGCGGATCGTAATGTTCCGCCTGCAACTGTACGATATTGTTGTATTCTTCTTTGGTAATCAGCTTCATGGACAGCAGAAGGCGAAGCATATTCAGCCCGTAGGCAAGTGAGGCGCCGTTTTTATTATTCATGGCGCACCTCCGGCTGACTCTGTTCCATGCCGAGACTGACGCTCATGGCGGATTCTACCCGCTGCATATCTTTTGCGGAAAGTTGTCCGAGACGGTCGGACAAACGCTTTTTGTCAATGGTACGAAGCTGTTCCAGCAGGATAACCGATTCGCTTTCCAGAAAATCGCAGTCAATAAAGACATGGGTAGGCTGTGATCTTTTCTTCGGCACAGAAGTGATGGGGGCGATAATGGTTGTGGAGCTGAATTTGTTACCGGTGTCGTTTTGTAAAATGAGAACCGGACGGACGCCGTCCTGCTCGCTGCCGACAACGGGAGATAAATCGGCGTAGTAAATCTCGCCACGCTTGATTGTATTTGTCATGGTCGATACCTCCGTATTGTTAAGTAAAAAGCCCAAGGGCATACCTCGCTCTTGGGCTTGTTCAATCGTTTTGCGTATTGACCATATTTGTCCTCGCACCCGTGGTCAGACGGCAGACTTGCAAACAATCGACAGCGAATCGATTCCCCAGGAATTTCACCTCCGCGTGGTTCTCACCCGGCCGCCCTCTTTGGTTGCGACGGCTCACATCGTCGGAGCAGACTGCACTTGTTCGTTTCCGCCTAAAGGCGAAAAGCTCACTTGTTTTGTCGCTCCTCCTCTTCCCAAAAAATCAAATGATTTTTCGGGAGCCCTGTTTGATGCTTCAACGCTCGACTTTTGACTGGACGGGGTGTTGTCTTTCCGCAGCCTGTCATGGCGTAATTCATGCGGTGCTGCCGCACTATCTGTTCCAAAAGGAACAGGCCGCTTATCCCTTTTGAGGACAGCAGACGGAAAGTATTTGCAGTTGGATTATGAAGTTTTCAAAGAACACGGAGGTAATCAAGATGCCTCACACCCCTTATTTGTGACTTTTTTGATTTTTGAGCGAAAAAATTTATAAATATTTTTTCAGTTTACAGAGAATAGCCTGCTTTCTGCAGTTCACTGTCTTTTGGGGAAGTCCCCGTGCTGCGCCGTATTGCCGTTCGGTCAGTGGCTTTTCGGAAAGGAAAAGATAATATAAGAGGTCATACTCGTCCGCTGTCATTCGTTCAAGTGCCTTACGCAAACTCTGTTTTTCGATTGCTTTGATCACTTCCGACTCAACATCCACCGTAACATCTGCAATTGTTTCAATAAGCTGCAAATCTGTTTCATTGTTTCTGACGTTACTGTTAGCAGAGATAATCTCCAATCCGAATTTTGCTTTCTGTCTTTCGAGATATGATGCATGATTTTTTTCGGATTCCTCGGCCTTGATAAATTCAGGAGTAGCTTCAATTCCGATTTTGTTTCCATCTTCATCAATTTCCACATGGAAACATCTTTTTCTGCCATCTTTAGTCTTGAGAAAGTTATATAACTTCTGTCCTTCAAGGCAGGTGTACTTGATCTTGCCATCAACAGACAGGAAAGTACCATTTTCATCTTTGATATAAAATTGGACGCTCATTTTCGTAATCTCCTTGGAATTTTGAAATTTTTAATAGAGTCAAATAAAAATCAAAATTCCGAAGATTACGGATATTCAGCTATGTAGCAAGACCACTTGTATAACATAAAAGAGCTTCCTCCCTGATTTTTCAGCCGGAAGCTCTCGCATGTTTTTGCCAGAAAAAAGCTGCCGGCAAAACAGAATTAGCCTTTAGCTTTCTGTTTTGTCGGCAGCCTCTCAGATTTGCATTGTGCAGGTTTGGTATAACTGACCGAAGTGCATTCAAAGCAAGTGACCTGATAAGGATTTAATGTGGCTCTGTTTCAGCCGGACCTTACCGTCGTTTTGCCGTATTTAGCTTTTAAATAGTGTTTTCCTGTCCTGTAGGAGCAAACATTTCAATAGTATCATGCCGTCTGCTTTTACGCACTCTTACGAATTTGACCCGACATCGGATACATTCATATTTAATCTTTTCATCGCCGCTTTTGTATCCGCAGTTCAATTTCCCGCAGTTTGGGCAGAACATCGGTATCGGCTTCCAGTTCTCTGTTATCAATACCATCACCTCGTTATAGTCCTTTCTCTTGTATATTCGCAAAGTTGCGAATATACAAGGCAAAAAGCATCCAGATGTTTCAGATTAAAGCAAACTCCTTTAATCTGATTTCCATTGCCTGTTTTGACACTTCGAAAATTTCCGCCATCTTGCAGACATACTCGTTCTTTGTCTTACATACAGGGTGCAGGGCATAGAAACAGCGTTTGATCTGACCATTTGGCATAAGAATAGCTTTCGCGAGGTAATTGGCCTGCCACTCCGTTGCGTCTTCGTCGGTGTCGTTGTTATATAAAGCGGCGGCAACGCCTGTCCCGCTGAATATACGCTTATGAATGATATAATGTGCCAACTCGTGAGCTAATGTGAAGCGTAGCCTGCCGTAACATTTTTCATCTTCCAACAGAGCTGCTTCAATAAGCATTGTACCACTTTCAACACGCATAAGAGCATAATCCATTATCTCCCGATTATAATATGTGGTGATACCACTGTCATAAATCATTCTGCCAAGTTCGCGGGCATCATTCGTAAGATACTGATATTCTATCCTTAAGCCGAAAGTTTTTTCAATAATGGTTTCAATCGGCACAGCACGAGGAATGCCGTTAAGGTACATTTCATCAAATTTACTTAATGTGCGGCGGGCAATCGTTTCGAGCGTTTGAGGTCGGTAGAATACTGTTGCCATTGTTGTATCCTTTCTGTCCGAGAAATTACTCGGACTCTTTTGTTATACGGCGGATAAAATCTTCCCATTGCTTGTCGGTTACATTGTGCTTCTTTGCCGTTCTAAGTGCTGCCCGAACAATATCCTTTTCCATTATGTATTCCGGTAAATCCGCGCTTACAGTATTTCGTGATTTTGCCGCCAAGTCATACATTTCCTCTGTTTCTGCTTCGGTCAGGCAGAGGAGGGCAGGGAGTTTCTCAAGAATATCATCAGGAACCGGTCTGCGATTTTTTTCAATATCGCAAATATATACGGCTGAATAATCCAGGGCTATAGCAAGTTGCCGAGCTGACATTTCGTGTTCCATTCTTTTGGAAATCAAAAAACTTCCGAAAGTGTTCTCACCCATAAGACTGCTCCTTTCAAATTCGCTATTTTGCGAATGCTTTAATCACATTATACACGAACAAATATTCGCAATCAATAGTTTTCTAAAAAGCAAAAATGAGTTGGGCGTTTTTGCACCCAACCCATTTTTCAAGGTAACCTACAAGCCGTTATTTTAAGGCGTTTTTCAACATTGTGTCATATCTTTCAGCGACAGATTTCGGACTTATTATTTTTATATCTCCATTAAACTGAAATACCCAAGCAAAAAAAGTCTGACTGACCGATACCTCTGTAGTCACCTTAAAATGTCCGCAATCTATCGGAAAGGTTTCTACACGATCTCCAAAACGATCAATAATATAGTTCATTAAATCATTTTTGCACAACAGAATGACTTTTTCCTTGATACCATCGTACATATCGAATACCTGACGAGTAAATTCCGGTAAACTGAAATTTTTGGTTTTTTCCACAACGTCCACAGACAGAACGTTAATTCCTTTCATACGGTCAACTCGAAATGTTGTGATTTTTTGATGCTTCTCACTATACCCAACGGCGTAATAGTGATCCTCATTCCAGACCAAGTAATATGGAGAAAAGCGATATCGTTTGCCGTCATTTTTCGGCATTTCTTTTTTATGCTGATCATATCGAAAATATTGAAAAGTTATTTGTTTTTTCATATTGATCGCCGTATTGATGCCATCAACCAAATAATATATTTGTTCATTTAACGGTTTCACTCGTTCAGAGATATACAGGTTGCTTTTCAATTCCGCCGCCTGATGCATACTGCTCATCTTCGACAGTTTCTCTACAAGCTCTGTGCTCTTTTTTGTGGTAATGAATTTTGATGATTCTACTGCATCAATCAGTAATTTTAATTCCGGCAGAGTAAACAGGTGACTGCTCAGTGAATAACGGTTTTCGCGGCTGCGCTCTTCCTCAATATCTATACCAATGTCACATAATTTTTGAATATCGCCCGGTATTGTCTTTCGATCACAGGATATGCCACTCTCTTTCAAATATGTAAGGATATCCGCTGTTGTAACATAATGCTCAGCATCCGTATTTTGCCACAGGTACTTTAAAATATATAGCAATCGGCTTTTTTGTTTAGACATCAATTCACCCCTGTCTACTCGGAATATAACTATTATAATGCTATCAAATTTTCATTACAATATATCTCACTCATTTGCTAATGATATATTGCGCTATCGCTTCTCACGAATAGAGTAAAGTTAATAGTATTAACCGATACACCGCATTATATCTTTTAAATATTTCTATACAATTAAGAGAAATATGCTTGGGAGCCAACGCCCCCAAGCATACTTTTGAACTCATTGAGCAGACTTAAATCCATCGCGGAGCTGCTCATCGACGCTGCTGAATGCTTCGGCAGAGGAAACAGTTGCTTCACCAAGAGCATTAACAAGCTCAGGAAATTTATCCAAGCTCTCTTTCATGGTGGTGTACATGTCGAAGTAAGCATCCTGAGAAAGACCATCCCAACCATCAATGATTTCATTGATCTTGGTGTTGATGCTGCTGAGGATGTCAGCGAGATCACCAGCGTAGCCAATGAGGTCGTTACCCTGAGAGTTCAGGGTTTCAGGGGTGACTCTGATGTTTGCCATGTTGTTTTCTCCTTTCTGTTTAGTATGTATAGCAAACAGCGGAAAGCTGTAATGCCCTATTAGATTTTTGTCTTCTCGATATGGTTTGTGACAAGATTATCATATTTCTTTGACGCCTGATCGAGAATGTCCTTAAGAGTATCAAGAAGGTCTGCATACTTTTCGATGTTTTCCTCCCAGTTGGTTTGTGCCATCTTATGAAAAGCCGTCCCGGCAGGGGTAGTCCAGCCACTCTCTTCTAACTGCTGTAGGCAATTGTCCAACTTGGTAGCCATGTTTCTTAAGTCTTTCGCAATTTCTGCATACCTGTTCCCGTAATCTCTTAATACTGTAGTGTCAAATGCTAAGTCTGTATTGCCTTCGTGCGCGAGTGCCATATTACTCACCTGCACTTTCTCGATTCGGATTCAATTCAGGTTTGATTTTATATGCCTTTTGTAATTCCTCATCAGATTGTGACTTACGGCCCTGGATACGATAAATCTCACCCTTGAGCATATAAACCTCAGCAACTTCGCGGCTTAAGCCAAGAATAAAGTCCAGGATTTCCATTGCCTTATCATATTCTTCCATATCCTTCAAGCACATTGCTCTGTAAAGATACACATCAATGGCTTCCGGTCTTTTGAGAGTTGCAAGACGATAAATGGAATTGGCTTCTTTATAAAACTTCTTAGCTTCCTCTGCATTATCCAATTTTGCTGTACAGAATGCTCTATAATACAATGCTGCATAATAGTACATATCTTCAGCATCATTAGCAACAAGAGCTTTTGCCTGTTCCAAAGCAGTTACATAATCTGGTTTAGCTAAATACAAATTCATAAGCATGAATCTTGCTTCACCATCAAATCCAGATTCGTTTTCCATACCGATACAATTTTCGCAACATTCGATAGCATAATCGTATTTATTGGCTTCTGCGGCTACTTCGGCCTCAAGAATAGTAAATGCGCGCTTTGCATCATCAAAATACTTCATCTTCTTAGCCTGAGCGATCACCTGCAGAGCTTCCTCAAGTTTTTTGTTAATTGCAATACAGCGAGCGTAATCAACCATCAAATCTGCATCTTCAGGGAATCTTTCGGTAGCTTCTTTTGCAAAGGAAAGAGCTGCCTCAACCTCGCCCTTATGTATCAAAAGATGTGTTTTCAGATGGTATCCATCGTAAAGCTCAGGCGAAGTAGCAATCAACTCGTCAACTGCAACAGTAGCTTCTTCCATCATATTTAATCTAAGCATTACATGGATCTTTTTAATTGCAAAATCGGGTCTGGAAGGATTTTTGGTACAAGCTTTTTGGAAATATCTGAAAGCCATATGGTCATCATTAAGATGCTCATATGCCATACCCATAAAGAACATCATTTCATCAGAATCATACCCAGATGAAATCGCAAGATTGTAATACTCTAATCCTTCGTGAACTTCATCATTCATAAAGCACGCATTTCCGTAAAGGAAATAGAGTGCTCCGTTCTTTTCAATCAAAATAGCTTTTTTATAAGAGTTCTTAGCATCCTCATACTTGCCAGTGCTCATATAGAGGTCGCCATAATTCTTGTAGCTATCCATCAACATAGGATCAATTTCTATTGCCTTATCCAGTTTTGCTTTTGCGGCTTCTGGATTTCCCGCTTTTAACAACGACGCCGCCTGTTGATTAAGGTCTTGCGCCTCTAATCTTATCTCACTCATTGTGATACCTCCGTTTTATGTTGAACTATTGGCTGCTTAGCTGTATATTCTTCCAAGCATTTTAAGATAGTATCAGCATCATTACCATTTACATAAAAATAGCAAATTCCACCATCAACAATTCTGTGATAACTTGGATTTTGAGGAATGCTACCATCTTTGTTGTAATTGAACCACATAGCATCTATCTTACCAATGAAATCCAGTCTTTTAATTCGATAATCATATTCTATCTTAGATATATCCGAATAGAAGAACTTATTATATTCTTTTCGTGTAACCTTGCGACTATAGTACCTTTTCTCGCGAAATACAACCAAATAATCACTATAGAACCGTATTTCGAGAGGCGAGGCAACGGGTTCGCTTTTAGGTCCCCAAAAACTAATTCCTATAGCAAGAGCAATAAGAATCATTCTAGCAGTCCACGAAAGTTCAGAGAAAAGATTATCTCCGAATACAAAAGAACCTAAAATAATTACAGCAATTATTACCCAAACAACGATTCTTAGTGTTGCAAAAGGTTGATTGCTACCAGTAGGCATAGATACAGTTTCGTTTGTTTTAATTACATATTTTGGACTGTCCATACTACACCTCCTACGCCGCACTTAGACTCAAGTTAATTTCTGGTACATATATTTCTGGAATAGAAATATCAATTGTTGAAATTGAAGAAATCTTATCCAAGACATCCGCATTAATAACATTATCAGACTTAAATGCATCACTTCCTATGATTTTTGAACCTATATCATCAACAATGCTATAGAAGTCATCTACAGTAATCATGCTATCGCCACCAGGAACATGTGCCAATCCAACAGATGGCAAGACAACCTTCTCCACAATTTTTCCAACATCAAAGCCATCGTTAACCAATGTTTTTGTTAAACTAAGTCCGTGTTTAACTGTTGAGGCTCCATCCTTGACTGAGCCAAAATCCCAGAACTCGCCTTTAAGATTGTTCCAAAAGTCCGTTCCAAAATCTTTAAGTGCAGTCTTGAAGAATGTCAAATCCTTCATTTTTAATGCGTTACCGAGTTTAGAAACACCATTCTTCAAGTTGGATCCTATTCCCTTAAACAGTTTCGACATACCATCTTTTGTGAATATCTCTTTGAATGTAGCGTTAGAATTGCCGGTAGCCCACTTGAAACCGTTCTTAAGGAGCTTGCCACAACTATTAATAACAGTAATGACACTGCAAACCACACTTGTAATTTCAAGCCCCGTAGCAAGACCGTTATAGAACTCATTGTAATGGTATGTCTCTCCATCATCGCCAAACATATAGGAAGAACGAAGATAGTCGGAATAAGAGTTGATATCGCTACGTCTCTTTCCAGTTGCAGGATCATCATTTTGCCTTGCCTCATACCCGGCAATTTCATTTTTTCCGTTTGACCACGCATCTTGCAAGGCAATCGCAGCACCAATCAGTGCGGCAGCCAATACAAGAACTGCACCAAATGTTAGTGCACCGGCGAGGAATGTCGCAACGGCAGCTACAGCACCAGCGATGGCAATCGCAACCTCAAGAACAACTGTCAACATACCTTTAATAAATTCCTTGCCGCCTTCATAGTTGTACCATTCTTTAATCGAAGATTTCAAATAGTCCAATCCAGAGTCAATATCGTCCTTCTTTCCACCAAGCCACCGACCAAATGCGGTTTCATTGCCAAGCCCGGTGAAGAAATAACTGATAGCATTTTCCACCTTGCTATTTCTAATTCCGTGTGCTTCCTTGAAAGAGGCAGTAAGAGAAGAAACTCTTGATCTTACGGCTTTGTCCACTTCTTCACACTCATCACGCAAATCAATCAAATCTGTTGCGTAAGTTTCGTACTTGCTCTGTTCAGAACGCAACTCAGAAATCTTTGCATTTGTTTTTGATTTTGCGGTAGATAAATTAGAGGTCCAAGAACCATCGTACTTGTTCAACTTTTTGTACACGTTATCATATAAAGAATCCGCATACTTATCGAGTTTTTTTGCAACAGCCTTGGCTTCATTCGAAGCATCTTTCAAGCTGTTATATGATATTGAAGCTGTACTCATCTTTCTTCTCCTTTCTAAAAGATTTTGTCAAGAAGTTCTATGCGTTCTTCTTCTTTTTTGTCTTTATATTTTTGATAATAATAGTCTCTATCTGTAATTGCCTGTGATCTCAAACCGTTAATTCGAGAAATTTCTTCTTGAAGTTCACGAACAGCAATGCTTAAATGGGGATCTGCTGTCACAGCTTTTTCCTTCTCAGCTGTAACCGCATTGGCACGAGACGTGAATTTTGAATTATGTCTCACACTTTTGTTCAAGTCACTTTTGAGGTCTTCAAGTTCATTATTAATGGCTCGAATTTCATCACTCATCGTATCGGTGAGGTTATCAAGAGACTTTTGGAGATCCTTCAAGTCGCCATCATAAGACTTAACAGCGTTTTTCTTTTGCTTATAAAGATTGTAATAATAACTACTACTTGCCATGTCTCCTCCTCCTAACTCTCAACAGCCTTTACAAATTCTTGTCTGAGTCCATCATCAGATGTCTCGTACTCAGCTTCTGCTTCAACAAGCGCATCATAAATGTCCTGAAGAGTATCACCAAAATCATCAATTTTTTTGATTAAGAGGTTATACTGAGATTCAAATTCATTTCGTCCTTTGCCAACCCAATTCTCTTTAATCTTCTTAGTGATTTGAGATACTTCCAAGTTAACATCCTTATAGGACTCGACAATTTCCTTAATTTGTCGATGGGTTTCATATATTTTCTCAGTATCTATACTTCCATCGCAAATTATTGCACTATCCTTCTTTCCCATATTAACACCTCTCAATCAAATATTTTAATTTTGGAATATGTACTTCCGTTGAAACGATAGCCCATTGTGTTGTCAAACGACGTATCCGGTTTGACTCTACCGGAAATATCAAACATCTTGCAATCAGACAACTGTGCAAAGAGAATTGCTTGACGCTCATCTTTAATAACCTTTAGCACTTCTGAAGAATTGAAACCAACAGGCTGATTTTCAACTGTTGTGAGAAGCACAAATACTCCTGCATCAGCAGCATTCTTCAGAACCTCTGCAAGACGTTTGCTTTCGTTCTTATCAGCACAAACCTTTTTGAATACATCTGTACTATTAATAACGAGAAGTAATATAGAACTATCTCTTTCTTCATCATCCAACCGGCGTATTGCGGTATCACAGAAATCGGTAACAAGTGTTAATCCATCTGCAGCATCAGAAACATATTCACGAACAAATCCATAATCCTTACATTCTTTAAGTTTCTTAGACTTATCATCTGCAACAAACGCTTCAACATTATGGAATATCGCTGTCTGCGCTATCATCTTCATAAAGTTATCAACAAAGACATCCTTGCTTTCTTGATCGCCGAGCAATGCCAGGGATCCGTTTGTAGTCATATTGATAGAAGTGAGCGCGACGGTACCGAAATCCATACCGATAGGAAGAACTCCTTTCGTACGGAAGGCAGCCACATTCTCGTTCATTGTTTCGGCCAGAGAAAGCTTCTCAGGAATCATCGGAATCTTGATTGCCTTCATTGTACACTGGGCATTACGCTCTGCGATAAACTCCTTGAGTTCCTGACTGCGTTCTGCTTCCTTGTCGCTCTTACCGAACATTGCAACTTGATATTCAAGAATTCTCTTTTCACGAACACACAAGCCACGACCGGCATTTTCCTTCGGAGTTGTTTTGCAATGACCAAACATAGCACTATATTCATTAGTGTCATTGCAATTCAGAACAAATTTCTTGCCAAAATTAGCCTGGGTTCGATAATTCAACGAATTAGAGGTTGCTGCAGTTACTATGAAGGAAATACCTACGCCTTGAGCTTCACGTGCCAATGTATTAATCTCCTCGTTCTGATCAGGAAAATATTCCTTAAACGCTGCCATATTATCAATCACAACCACAGCCATAGGCATATCGGTGTAACCGGCTTCAAGGTAGGCAGCGTAGTTACCCACGCCCTTGCTTGAAAGAATCTTCTTACGCTGGATAACCATTCCATTCAGCATCTTGAAAAGATTCTTACATTTTTCTTCTTCGTTAGAAAGAACTACGCCACCAACGTGAGCAGAATCTTCAAATATCTTGAGAACCATACTGCCACAGTCAACAAGGTAGATATTTACCTGTTGAGGAGTGTATTTTCTAATCAATCCATAGACCAATGTCTGCAGCATAACAGTTTTGCCCATCTGCGCAGATCCAACAATATAAACATTGTCTTTTGAAACATCAAGTTCAACTGTCCCTTGCTGCTGTTGTTCGGGATCGTCAAACACACCAAGCGGAACGCTGATACCAGCCACATTTTCTACCGTATAATCCAGTTCATCAGTTGAGATCTTATCTTTAAGCGAAGGTAGGCATATGCCAGGTAACTTTTCAATACCTTTGCTACCGCAGTAGTCGTTAACATAATCAACGATTGCCTGCAACTGAGTGACTGCATTCTTAGAACTTCTTGCTTTCTTGTTAGTGTAAAGCAAGGTCTTTTTACCCCAAAGGTTTCTTTCATAGATGGCATAGGTCTTTTCGCTATTCTCATTACCTTCAGGAACATTAGCACCGCTGTAAGCTGATTGGAAAAGATCGAAGATTTCATTGTTACCAACTTGAAAATAAGCTCTACCGGGCTCAACAATTTCTGCTGCCAACGGCGTTTTAATAACTTCGTTGCTATCTTCTTTTGTTTGCACCTTTAAGCATAGCCTAAATTTGGAATTCGAGAGTATCTGCGCATCAACAACACCTGCAGGCTTCTGAGTGGCAAGTATTAAATGAATACCCAATGTACGACCAATACGCGCAGCGGAAATTAATTCCTTCATAAAATCAGGGTATTCCTGCTTCAGTTCAGCAAACTCATCGACAATCATAATTAAGTGAGGCATAGGCTGTGTCACTTTGCCCGCTTTGTAAAGTTTAATGTAATCGTTGATGTGGTTTACTCCATTCTCAGAAAACATTTCTTGACGCTTTACCAATTCTGCCTTGATGGACAGCAAAGATCTGTTAATTTCCCGCCCGTCAATATTGGTGATCGTACCAATTAAGTGTGGCAAATTCTTGAATTGATTCGCCATGCCACCACCCTTAAAGTCAATAATTACAAAACCAACCTGATAAGGATGATACAGTGTCGAAATTGATAAAATGTATGTCTGTAATACTTCTGATTTACCTGAACCGGTAGTGCCAGCAACAAGGCCATGAGGACCGTGAGCACTGGGCTTATCGCTGATATCAAGATAAACTATTTGGTTTTTCGTTTTCACCCCTATAGGAGCTGCAAGGCTCTTGTATACCTGTGCATTTTCCCATCTTTCGTGAAGATCAATATCATCCACAGAAAGGATATTAAGCAATTCAAACATTGTGATGTTCTTGGTTAATTCACCTTCCAAAGATACTTCATCAACAGAAATGGCGCCTAACTTAAGAGCAACATTTTCGGCGACCTCATCCGACACGGATGGGAAAGCAAATTCGGAGACAAGATCACCATTTTCGGTCTTTAGGACTAAGCCCGATTTTGTATCCTGGATTCTAATGATTTCAGTGCATCCTTGAGGCAACATTTCCTCATATTCCTCAAGAAATACAAAAGTAAAACCGTATGCGGCACAATTCTTAATATACTTGGAAACAGGGTGTGTACTAATAGAGGAAGCATCTGTAACAAAAACAATGTAATGTTCGGGAAAAACAATATCCTTGTTACCGGTTACAGCATTTTCTCTGGAAGACAACATGATATACATATCTTCGAGAATAATATTCTTGCTCTCTTCATCGCAAACGATGTTTTTTACACCAAGCTTCTGGTTATCAACATTTTGCAGCCAACGAATCCACTGCATCTTGGAGGTATAATCATCGCTTAGGATGTACACCATCTTTACTTCGTTATAGAAATGACGAATACTAATATCCAATGTCATGTTCTTCAGTATTTGCTCAAGAATTGGCTTGGGCCCAACAACACCTACACCGCAAGATACATTGAAGTCTGAAATAATCGGTGCATTATCAATATACTTGTATTTTTCGGCAAGGTCTGCTGGAATAGTAGCAAGGGGATCTTCAAGGTCTACAAACTCCTGCTTATTGTAGACAATTTGATTCGCAGACTCCACTCGTCCTCTACCAAGGTAAACCTGAAGAAAGTCTTTATCATCCTGAGTTCTTTCAAATAGACGTCTACCGAAGTTATCCACTTCTCTTATACTATTCTCGAGAGACTCATAAATAAGATTCCTTATACGCAATTCATTGGCACGAGCAACTTCGATGGTTTCTTTCTTTTCATCAATGTATTTATTATAGTTTTCAATACGTTCTTGGGTCTCTTTCTTGTAATCCTTATTCTCTTTAACAAAAGAGACAATAGACATAATAACACCAAGTCCCATGGATACAGCGCTGTAAATAATAAAAGATCCACCGCCGCCTATAATACCTCTTAACACAATTGTCATTGCAAGCATGACAATTGAAGGAATAAGCGACATAACAATATTCTTCTTCGGTTTGGACGGTTTCTGGACAGCCTGCTGAATCTCAAGATTGTCTTCAGGAATTACATACTGTACGCGAGAGTTTCTATTGAATTTCGGGTACTTAAAATGCGTAGAATGAATTTCAACAGGTTTGCTTGTCAATCCATTAATCTTCATTTCACTTACAGAAGATGTATAAAGTTTTCCTTTTCTATAATAAAAACTGAATCCTACTATCGAGAAAAAGTCGTACTCAGATAATTGCGCTGATTTGCTAATTTTCACACCATTAACAAAAACGCCATATTTACTAGCGTTATCATAGATAGTGCATTTCCCATCAGAGCAGTCTAAGACGAGTCCATCTTTGCCAAGATATGTATCAGTAAACTGAATGTTTGAATCCTGAGCACCACCAATTTCAATTCGGTTCTTCCCAGCGATATCAATCTCAATATCAAAATCTTTCTTTGCATAGTCAAAATCAATTATAAAAGAAAGAGCAAAGACATCATTACCTGAATCCTGATACTTAACATACAATTCGTCACCATGTACTAGTTGCTTAGTAAGAAGCTTGCGTACATCCCCGATAGTGAAATACAAATTATCAGAACAAATGATGTTCCACTCATCACCGCTTCTCTGAAGGGTTAATTCGATGGGAGAAAAGAATAATTCCTTTCTCAGTCTGACTGTACATTCAGGAGAAGTGCCGACCTTGACTTCACTATCCGTTGGAGCCAACTCAATTTCTTTATATAAGTATTTGCTCGAAATCAAAACCTTATATCTGCTATTCATGGTCGCTCCTCCTTATTCAGTGAAATATATGACTGTTCCATTTCTTACACCGAACTCAGCCAAAGTCTTGTTCCCTCTAAGTAATGCAATCGGCTTTTCCGCCTTCAAATAACAATTTTTCACATTACATGTATCAATTTTCAAATCGTATGCTTCATTTAATGCAACGACCAACTCATTAGCAGTAATATAAAGGGGGATTTCAATATCCTTTACAATATTGCGTTTTGTAATATTTAAAACAGCGATTACTGTTTCTTTGTTCATTTCTAATTCTCCTTACATAACCAAGAATGCAACTTTTTGAATACTGCTTTCTGTCGAAAGAGCATCCGGCTTCATGTTTTCATAATGTACAAAATGTTCAATATATTCGCTCACCGTAAATTTAAGCGCAATATTAGGCGAAATCAGCGCATTGTCATTTTCTTTGTCAAAATCGTTACAAATAAAGATATATTTTTCTGCACTTGCTCCGTTGATGTTGGAGACGAGAATATTTGTGGCAAGAACGGAAGCCAAGGTTTGTTTGACCACAATAACAACTTTATCAGCAATATTCAGTAAAGCCGCCTTGTCTTCGTCGAATGTGATATCCGCATCGACTACAATAAAATCATATTCTCCGCTTTTTTTGGCAGAAAGAATAATTTTTTCAAAAATTGAGCAGTTCAGCCCCAAGGACATCAAAGCTGCCTTGAACGGGGGAAGATAGCTAAATAATTCCTTGCGAACAACATGCTTGATATCCGAATAGACATTATCTGTTGCCGATGCAAGTTTGGCGTACACCTCTGAGGCAGTAATTGCAGAATGATTTTCAAGCATATGTTGAAAAACCTGCAGGTGAGCTGCGTTAATATAAAGTACACGCTTATAATTTTTAGTCAATGACGCACTGACTCCCATGGCAGCAGTTGTCTTGCCTGTTCCGCCGCTGGCGGAATAGAACAAGATTACCTGTGTCTCCTGCTTACCGTTACTTTCAAGTTTTAATACATCCGCACTTTTTCCGGTAATCTCATTAAAGATTTCTTTAATGCTTGTATACTTGAAAATATGGTTAATATTCAAATCCGCAGTCTGATCCTCTTCGTACTGTTCGTCCATAACGAAAATATGCGAGATGTTATGGCGCTGCATATCCCGACTGTATAACTCGTCAGAGACAATAAGAATATCCGCTTTTTGAGGAGCTGAAAACAGTGATTCAAAGTATTCGGGTTCCGTAATGATTTCCAAATCCACCTTTTCAAAGAAATCCTCAACGAACTTCAGCTGAAGGGGAATGATATAGTTGATATCGGTATCTGCAATAATAATTCTCGGTTTTGCCACAATTCACCCCTCCTTATCCCATGCTGACCTGAAAGTCGCTGTTTGCCAAACGGATAATATCACCGTTATGAATAGGATAAGGTTGATTCGGCTGCAGCCGGATTTTATTTACATATGTACCATTTGCGCTTTGCAAGTCTGTAATCGTGTACTGATTGCCTCTTCTGTTAATTCTGCAATGAGAACGGCTGATCATCTTGTTAAAGCCTATCACGCCATCGCATCTTTCTGCCTTCTTGCCGATAACAAATTCATCTTTTGTTACGGCGATTTCTATACGAGTGGGCGCATTCATAGCAATGATGCGCAACAAACCGGAGCCGGCATTTTCTCCGACCATATCACTCTGTCTACTGTTTATCTGACTGCCTTCAATGTTTTTTCCGCCTTTGATTCGCGTATATAAATCTTCAACACTAAGTGTTCCGTTAGAAAGATCAGAAGAAAATTGCATCGTTTTGGGCGTTGACAGCGTAGGCGTGTCGGCTATAAGCTTAACCAACCCGGTTCTGAGTTCATTTTCAAAGCTTGAATTGTCCTCATATATATGTTTGCTAAGCGGCAGATACACAAGGCTGACTTTATAGGTTGCAGGGTCTACAAATATACGATTAAATGCAATATCAATGTTTTTACAAGATAAGAATCCGTTAAGATTTACACTGATAATATCGGCAAGCAAATTTGCTATTATTGTCAAAAAACTTTCGGAGTCCATGGACGGAATCATTGACGCAAATGTTTTTAATCCCTTTGTCAGATAAAACATTTGCAGCTTTCCGTTAAAAGTCATTTTCATGCACTTCACAAAGCAACTGTTCGCCTGACTTTGCAATACCTTATATTCGGTAGATAAGAAAGCACTGTTATCATTCAGAATATATGCAAAATTGGAGCCACACTCCATCTCCGTAATAACATTATTTTCAATCAGCACATTCATAATATAAACACCTTTTCATCCTGATGACCGCTATTTATCACAAGTTAAGGCACAATGTCTCATTATGCTCAAACTTCTGATAAATAGTTTTCGGTTTCCCACGCGGGTTAACCCGCGTGGGAAAGCCATAAAACTACTTAATCGAACCGTTTATTTTGCTTCTTTGTCATCTTTTTTTCTGCGCTTAAATGCAACGAGGAACCAAATGAGCCCCGCAAATACTACAACGCCGCCTATTGAACCCCAGAACAGAGGCTTATTAGCATACCAACGGACGAAGAAGTTTGTAGATACGGTAATGGTATCGTTGAATACATAAAGATCATTTGTACTGAAATCGTCCGATGCAGTATCTGTAACATTACCTGCAATGTCCGTTACCTTGATTTGAACAGTTTGCGCATCAGAACTTTCATTCAGTGTAAAGCTGCCTGAATAGTTGAAAGCGCTTTCTCCAAATTCAGTGATTGTATCGATCGTGCTGCCGTTCACAATAACTTCAATCGATTTTAAGCCGCCCACATCAACTATCGTATAGTCGACATCCAATGTTTGTGCATTCACGATCGGCTTGTCAAGATTTACGATATTACGGATTTCAGGCTTCGTGGTATCAACTGTGAAGTCCATAGTGTGCAAAATCTGATTTCCGGCTGCATCAATTGAATTTTCCGGAACGCTGGTGGATTCGTTTCTGTCCGAATCATCGGCAGCATATGCAGAGGTCAGTGTGATCTTATACACGCCGTCTTCTGCGAAGTTTTCCTTAGCGATGGTATACGCATACTGATACCAACCGCTTTCGCCTATGCCTGCATTGCCGTCAACGGTGGGATTGGAGGTATACTGTGTATCAATTGCTTCACCGTCACGCGTAATCAGAATATTCAAAGAATCCGTGAGAATCTGATTTGCGTTATACTCCGTGATCACAAGATCCTGCGTAATTGCCTCCGAATTGTTGCCGTCAATTTTAATGTATTGTTTTTCAAGCAAAGAGGTAAGGTAATCACTGTATTCATACACAGAACCGTAGCGGTTAATCGTGAACTTCAAACTTGATTCCGTTGTATGGTTTGCCTTATCAGTCATACCGATCGTCAACACATAAATACCGTCGTTTTCCACCTCGGACGGGATTTCAAAACTGCCCGAGCCGCCTTGATCGGTGTCGGAGGAACGAATGAAGTCAGCCGTTACATCCTCAACGGAATTAAAACGTGTTCTCTCAAGCCGGATCGTCTTGGTATCAAAGTTCTCATCTTCAAAGCTGAAGGCTACGGTTACATCGTTTTTGTACGCACCACCTTTCTCTGTTTTTGCAACACCATTGATGCTGTAAGTGGGCACCTGAATGTCTGTATCAACCGTAAGCTGATTAGAGGTATAAGTCTGCATCTGATTTGTAGACTTATCCCGGTAGTTTATCGTGATGATATAGTCTCCGTCCTCCGTCAGGGTGAAGGTACCCGTATGCGTATCAACGCTGTTGTCTGTCCAGCTCGGCGTCACGGCATAGGGTGCTCCGCCGTCTTTCACAACCATGACTTGAACATCATCAGCATAGAAGTTTGCTTCCGTAATCGTTACGGTCGCATGGATATCGCCGTCATAGTAAGAAATACCGTTAACTTCATTTACAGGCGTATTGTACTGAACATTTGCAGTAGGTGCGATGTTATCCACAACAATTCGCTTTGTATCCTTCTGATTGGTTTCATTATCGGCGCGGTCATAGGCCGTAAACTCGACTGTACCGTTGAACTGATTGTCCGCTCCCAGAACCATTTTCGGAATTTCAAAGGTCATTGTCGCAGTCAGACCGTCCTCCGAATACTTGATATCCGCTGCTTCGACGGCCTGATCAATCAGCTCGGCATTTACTTGGCTTACGCCTGCTGCGTTCAAGTAGCTGTATTTGAAGTTGTGAACGCCTGATGTAATATCATCGGCAGTAAGCGTTACCGTCATCTTTGCGTTATAGAAGCCGAAGCTTAAAGATTTGAGAACGGTATCCAGAACACTTGTGCTGTAAGAAACCGTCAGATTCGTCGGAGCGGTTTTGTCAACCGTAAAGTAATCCGGCACATAATCGTCGGCTTGGTTTGTGGCAAGGTCGGTATAATCTATATCAAACGTGTAGTTCGCATCGCCGGGATAGGTAATGGTGATGATATGGATGTCATCGTTTTCGCCTACGCTCCACTCTGACTGCGTATTCAACGCCGAAGCATCCAGTTCTTTGCCGGTTACATCCTTGGCAACGATTTGGAAATCGACCTCGTCGGCGTTGAAATTATGCTCGTTAATGGTTACAACCGCTGTCTGCGTATCGTCAAAATACTGTCTGTCATTCCCGTCACGGTCTTTTACGGTGTCAATGAGGTTTGTATTTTGATATTCGACATCAATAACAGGTTTGATCGTGTCAATCGTGATGGTGTGTGATGTGTACGACTCCATCTTATTGGTGGAGCGATCCGTATACTCAACATTTACCACATAATCGCCGTCGCCGGAAAGGGTGTAGGTGCCGATATGCTCATCCACACTCTTATCTGTCCAATTCGGCGTTACGGTATACGGTGTTTCGCCGTCTTTCGATACGGAAACAACAACGTCTTCGGGGAAGAAGTTTGCTTCGTTTACGGTAAAGGTAACGGTAGCATCTCCGTTATAATATGCCGTAGTCCCAACCATTCTGGATTCCTTGCTGTACTCAGCAGTCATCGTCGGGCTGATTGTATCCACAACAAGAACATAGCCCTCATCCGTAACCTTATCGCTTGAATTGTTATAAGCATCGGTTGCGATAACGGACATATATCCACGCAATTGTTCCGCTTCTGTTGCCGGAAGGGTAATCTGAGCAGTAAACTTTGACTCATCTGCACTGTCTTGTACGGCGTTCACTACCTGTGTATCGATCTTTGCATCGTCATCGGTGGGACGGTTCACATCACTCTGACCGTCTTGTTTCGTATATCCCCACTTAAAGCTCTCTACGCCGGAGCTCGTATCAAATGCGGTAAATGTAACCGTAACCTCCGGATTGTAAAATCCAAGCGTTACTGTTTCCAAAACCGTATCAAGAATAGATTTGCTGTATTCGATCTTTACATCGGTCGGAGCATCATGGTCGATAATGAATTCATCTGCGGCAAACGGCTCAGCATCCCAATTGGCAAGGTCTTTATAATCCATCGTCAAATTATAGATGCCGTTCATATAACCGTCATATTCAATCTGATATGTATCCGGAGCAATTTCTCTCCATTCAGCATTGCGCAAATAGTCCGTTAATTGCGCCGCCGTGTACGGAATATCAGCGCCGGTGATATCTTTTATTGTACCGGTAATCGTTACATCAGCCGGACGGAAATTGTGCTCCTTTACGGTGAAAGTTGTTTTTTGCTCGGCCCCATCGTGGCTGTAAGCAATTTCAACCTGCGGTGCCGTCGTATCAATTGTGATTGTCTCTGACTGATAAGCAGTCATTTCGTTATCTGATTTATCTGTGTATTCTACCTTGACGACATAATCACCGTCACCTGCAAGAGTGAATGTGCCGGTATGAACATCAACGCTGTTATTGTTCCAAGCAGCCGTTACAGAACTAAATTCACCACCGTCTTTGGATACCGAAACTTTGACATCTTCATCATAAAAGTTTGCTTCTGTAACGGTAAGTTCTACTTCAATATCACCGTTAAAATAATGAACATCGTCAATCGAATTCTGTGCAGCCGCATATGGCTCTGCACCGGCATATTTCACCGTCATTGTCGGGCTGATCGTGTCCACGACAAACACATTGCCATCGTCTGTTGCGGAAGTGCTGTTGCCTGCTTTGTCATACACCGTGAATGAAATATTGCCACGATACTGCTTCTCCTCTGAAGCGGTCAATGTAAGTTCTGCTTTGCCGTCAGCAAAAGTCAGTGTACCCTTCTCGGTTTCCAAGTTTGTTTCGGACTGCCCTGCCTCACGAGTATATGTCCAATCCAGATAATCAAGACCGGAGGTTTCGTCTGCAGCAGTAAATCTTAATGTAACAGACGGATTATAGAAACCGAAAGTGATTGCTTCAAGGAGTGTATTTATTGGTGATGTTACATATTCCACCTTTAAATCAGCAGGGTTCACAGAGTCAACCTTGATATTAACTGCGATTCTATCAGTGATAGCTCCTGTTTCAGTGTTTTTCAGATAAACGTAACGTACATCAGTACCCTGATTGTTGAATTCGGTCGTTGCACTAAAAGTGCCACTCGCATTCTGTGCAATCGTATACCCAGCAGCAGGAGTTATGGTGGCTTTGGTCTTGTACCAATCGTTTGTGCCATCAGTAGCAGATAAGGTATAAGGCTCCGCCGGTGTTGCTTCAAAGGAAAGTGCTATCTTATAAGAAACCTTATCAGCCCCATACAATCTGGTCGCTTCCTTTTCAGCGGTAACAACAATCTCATTATTACCGTTGCGAACCTCTTCAACAAGTTTGTTAATATCGGTTACAGTAAGTTTACCATTCGAACGATTAATGGTAACACCTTCAACATTGTTGATACTATATGTAATGTCACCGGTAATCCATATACTTTTCTTGGTTGCTTTCTGTTCAGAAATCGTGGAATTTGTTCCAATTACAAAGTTCCGTTCAGTTTCAGCAAATTCAATGTACTGTCCGTTGGAAGAAACAGCACCAGTAACATCCAGATAATATTTAATTACGCACTCGTTATAGTTATCGTTTCCAGAGAGTTTAGCAATAACAGTAATTGCGCCAGGATGATTTACAGTAAGAGTACCGTCAGTGGCGATTTCAGCAGCATATTCATCAGCAACAATTTCATAAGTAATTGTGCCGTTTGCCAATGCTTCTACATCTGTTGCAGAGAAGTCATAAGTCTGTCCGTAAGGAACTGCACCCTTCAACTCAATAGTTTCCGGGTTTGCGTCATTCTCCATTGCATCATACTCATCAAAGTCAAAACTCTGATCAGCCTTAGAAATAGTCACAGTAATCGGGAAAGCCAGCGTTTCCTTGTCGCTGTAATTGTCTTTAGTTGCCTTAACATAGATCACATATTCGCCGGCATTTGTTGCCACAGGAATAGTATCCTTTGCCCAAGATGTCTGCTCGTCTGTACTGTACTCTAAAGTGTAGTCGCCATCCTTCGTTACTATTAAAAGATCCTGCTCAGTTGTGTCATAAGTTCTATCGTTTGCTTCAATTTTAAGATCACCGAGGTCGATTTCGCCAAGAGCAATATCAACATCAACAGCCTTCTCAAACCTGTTGTAGTTTGAGCCACGATCTATCGTCAGTTTTACAGTATAAGAACCAACCGCCATTCGTTCAGGAATAGCATCGGAATCTTCGTCAGTCCCATTAACAGTCCAGGTTACTGCATCGCCTTCAGCAAAAGAACCGGTAAGGGAGACAAGAGCTTGATTTGTCTCATTATACTTAAGACCGGTCACAGGGGTAATATCAATCCCTTCAATATTTGCAGGATTGATAACAGTTGTTACTTTAGTAACCAAATCATCCTTGCCGTCTCTGCTGACAGTAACAGTAAGCTCATATGTATCTGCATTCGTTGCAACCGGCTTACCAGCCTCATTCAATACTACACCATCCGGAAGCGTTCCATAATCCACCGTATCTGTATCTTGAAGCCCGGTAATAGAAACAAGCTCCTGCGTTGCTCCGTTATAAGTTAATGTTTTTCCTTCGATTGTAACATCATTTATCGCTGTGCTAATCAGCACAACTTCAAAATTCTGATCATCAGAGGTAATTGCCGCATCGGAGATTGTTTCATTCGTCTCGAAACCCTCCTTGCTGACGGTTGCAGTAAGCGTTAAGTCGTCCGCAATAAAGTCGGCTTTAGACAGAATTTCCACGCAGCCGTATTCATCGGTTTGGTTTGTTTCACTCTTCCACGAGTCGCCGTTAGTTTTGGAATCAATTGTGAAAGTAACCTCAGCATCCTCAATGAAGCTGCCGTTTTCGTCTTTAACGGTTATTGTTACTGCATCGGGATGTTCATCTGTGGCAGCAAGCGCAGTTGTTGCGGAAAACGGCACTATGCTCAACAGCATAAGTACAGACAACAGCGCTGCGATCAACCGTTTGGACAGGTTCGTCTTTGCTTTAGCCATGGTTTTCTTCTCCTTTTATTGGTTTGAAATTTGTAAATATATAAACTCTTCCGTTAAACATGCAGTGTGCGTTCATCGAAAGCAGTATCAAAGAAAGCAGCGGGTACGGTAAATATGTTTCTTTCAGTTTTGTGAAAGCTGCTATAACGGCAATCAGCAGAGCCGCCGCGAGCACTGCGTCAAAAATTGCTGCCGGAATATTTGAAAAGAATTTAAACAGACCGATTCTTTGTTTGACGTGCAACCATCTTCGACGTGTTTTCAGGTTATACATTTTACGGAAATGATTCGCTAAGCCTATGCATACATATCCGCATATCAAAAATATCCAAAATATAATTCCGGTAATGATTTGTCCGATTTGGGTTTCTCCAACAAACGGCATCCACAAAAATGTTGCAGAGGCAACTGCTTCACAAACAAAGGAACTCCAAAACAAAATTTTTGCTTTATGGATTTCACTCATTGAATCACCTCATCGGTGTGAATCAGCATAACTTCTTCTATTAGCTTAAGTGTTTTTCCACCGGTTCTTTTTGTGACGGGCGGAACTGCTGTGTCAAGCGCAGCTGTGGCTTCCTCGTCCATCAGGAGTCCTGTGGCTTCGCTGTCCAGCATACCGGTTTCTTCCGAATCGATGCTGTCCGCTTTGTTTGCAGCCAGCAAACCGGTCTCAGGTTTATCTGAGTTTATGCGAGATTCCTTTTTATTTAGCTTCGCCGAATCGGGAATATTGCCTGTTAATTTCCCGCGGGCGGCATTTGTTTTGCTTTCCTTATATGTTTTCGCACCTGTTTTTTCATTGGCTGCCCGCATCTTTGCAATGGACTTTCTTGCGGTTCTACCTGAAAGGTCTCCGATAACCGTTGGAATTTTAAAGAAAAAGGCAAAGAACAGCGCAAGTACCAAGCATACACCGGCAACAGCAAACGAGATAATCGACAATGTTGATAATGTTTCAGCCATTTTTAATTACCTCCCTGTTGCCTTTTTTCTACTTCGTTGTATTTTGCGTTGATATTTGTAATAAACGAATCGTAATTAATACGGATTTCATCTTTCAAATCATTAACATACTTCAAAGTCGAGGTGATACTATTTGTATTTTGATTTAAGGTGTCCATTAAATCCAACGCTGTTTGACGATCAAATCCTACACCGGCCATATACTCTGCCTGGTCATTGATCAGGAGCATTGTTACATAGTAAAGCGAAATTTTGTCATAATTTGCTTCACTGTCTGATGCTTGTGATACGGTATTCAGCGCAGTTTCAATTTCCTCGAACAGTTCGGTATATTCATCGAGTGTATGCTCGGTTGTCGTGCTTTGATTGGTCATAAACTTACAAATGGAATAATAACAAGATGAGATTGATTTTTTATCAAAGCTTGCCGACTCTGCCGAAGACGCTTTTTCAAAAAAGTTTTGTGCATTTACTGCGCGGCTTTTAAACGAACCGTCATAATCGGAAAAATACAATTTTCCCATATCGTAGTACATATCTGCGACTGCCGGTTGTGTAAGATCCAATACATCAGCATGCGCTTCAATGGTGTTGCCGGTCTTCGTAATTTCTTCATTCGATGCATCGTGATTTTTGTAATATTCAATCAGCTTTTCATAAGCATCGGTTCTTTCCGGATATATTTCAACTGCCGCAAAATATTTCTCAGGATCCGAAGTAGCAATATTTACATCATAATCGTTATTATTAACGCTGGTGGCCGCCAAATTAAGCACGACACCTGTAACGGCAAGAATTATGGAAAGAGAAAGTGAAACAATAAAGGAAATCAGTTTTCTTTTTTGTTTTTTCTTGAATCCCTTTGTTATGAGTTCCGGATGCTCCAAGTCATATAGCAAATCAGAACAGCTTTGATATCTGTTTTCCGCCGCAGGCTCAACACAACGGTCAATAATGATTTCAATACCTTCGGAAAGTTCCGGATTCCATTGTCTGACCGGGGCATACGGCTCTCCGTTTCTCGGATCAATGCCTGTCAACAGGTGATGCATCGTCATACCGAGCGCAAATATATCCGAACGCGGATCAGTCTGACCGCTGTATTGTTCAGGAGGGGCATAACCTTTTGTACCCAGCACCGTTGTATCCGAAAGATTTTGTTCTTTATATTCTCTGGCAATACCGAAATCAATAATTTTAATATTACCTTCCGGCTTAAGCATTACATTTGCCGGTTTCATATCACGGTATATAATCGGCGGTTTCTGTGAGTGCAGATAGGAAAGTGCATCACAAAGCTGTTTTGCCCATTCAACGACCCGTTCTTCAGGCTGTGCACCGTATTCACTCAAAATTTTGTCCAGGGATTCGCCTTCTATGTAGTCCATAACGACATAAATTGTTATGCCGTTATCAATAATATCAACGATTCTCGGAAGTGCCGGATGGTCAAGCCTTTTCATTAGGTTTGCTTCGGCAAGCAGACTGTTGACAACGATCTCATCATTTTTGCCGCTGCCTTTTTTGCGGATTTCCTTGACCGCCCACTGTTTATTCAGCCGCTTATCCATGGCAAGGTAAACCGTAGACATACCGCCATGACCGATTTCCTTTAATATTTCGTATTTGCCGTCTATAACGGTTCCGATTTCAGTCATATGTCTTTCCCTCACTCCGCCTTAACAAGAATCACAGAAATATTATCCTTTTCATTGCGATTCTTAACCTGTTCAATCAGATATTTTGCGTTGCTGTGCATTGCGTTTTTGTTCATCAGATTAACCGGGTTCAAAGACTCATACATTTCCGTTTCTGAAATTTCATGTCTAAATCCATCGGAGCACAGCATATATGCGCCCCTCTCAGTCTTACCGCAGATGACCTGCGGTTCAACGGTTTTCGAAGCACCAACGCACTGTAATAGCAGATTGCGGCGCTTATCTGTTTTCGCTTGTTCGAGTGTCATCGTACCACGGCTTAATTCCCTAGCAACAAAGGTTTGGTCTGTGGTCAATTGATTAAGCGAAGAACCTATGTAATAAACACGCGAATCTCCTACATGTACAACAACATATTGGTCATTGGCAAAAAGAATCCCGGAAAAGGTTGTCCCCATGCTTTCAATGTTATTATTTTGGCTGTATTCCAGTATTTTGGAATTCAGTTCTTTCAGGAGTAGCGACCACTTGGCTCCGATAATCTGCATATCTATGTTTTCAAGTTCAAATGGCAGTTCATCATCGAACCATTTGGAAAATGCACGAATGACCGTAGCACTTGCAAGCTCGCCCTTAGACAAGCCGCCCATACCGTCGCACACAATTGCCATGAGTATTTCCTGACTGTCTGCTGAGGCGTGCTTGATCAACAGGCTGTCTTGATTTGTGCTTTTCGAAATGCCGATATCCGTATCTGCCGTAGCTAAAAATCTCATTCTGTTTCCTCCGCTATATATGGAAAATGAATTCCTCGTTGCCTAATTTCAATCTGTCGCCATCGCTAATCTCGATTTCACAATGAACCGGCAGCTCGCGGTCATTTATATAGGTATGATTTTTGGAATTAAGATCAATCACAAAAAATCTGTTTCCACGTGTAACGATATCTGCGTGGCTTCTGCTGACGGCTATATTATTGGTCACAAAATAGTCAACATAGCTTTTTTCCTTGCCAAGTCGAAATACCGGCTTGTTTATGCTGATCGTTTCTTCCGTAAGCACGCGATAAAGCGATGGATACCGTATATTGACCTGATTTTCAGCTAAAAGCGCCGTATCTTCGCTTACGGTATCTGTCAAAAGCCCTGTTGCTTCATCTTCGTCGTTTAATAAACCTGTCGCTTCATCGTCAAGCAAACTGGTTGCCTCATCGTCCTCACTCAATAAACCGGTTGGTTCATCACCGGATGTGCTTTGCTCATCGTAATGCTCGTAATAGTGCTGCTGTTTGTTGGTCATGAAACCGCTTTGTCCGGCGTTTTGTTTTTTAATAGTGCTGACAACGCTTCGGTCTTCTTTAGCGATATACTTTTCAATTGTATTGATGTCAAACGGCTTGAGTGCCCGAAAAAAATAAATAAACCTTGAAACAAAATCTTTATCTTTTTCTTCTTGCGCCGGGTTAATCGAATAAACAATGGATTCGATAAATCCAATAATATTTCCATTTGACGAAGGCGTTATCGGAACATATATAAACTGAACCTCTTTCGTCACCTCGTTTATATATACATATTGAATGTTCATCAGAAGATTATTAAGCGGCAGGGAATTGATCTGCAATTTTTGTACAGCTACAACAATCTGTTCTATGATAAACAGGAAATCCCTCTTGGTTAACGGCCTTTTTAAGCGCTCGAATAAACTGATCCCTATCGGCCCCGTATACTCAATCTGATTTTTTTTAATCAGGCGAGGCTTTAAAAATCCACGCAAATAAATTCGGGCAAACCTGTCAAGTTCTTTTTCATCTATGCTTTCGCCAAATGCTGCTTTGGCTTTGATCACAAGATGACAATCTTTCTTTTTTGTTTTTATTTTCACCTTGCAAACAATCCTCCTTTATCCGGCATCGGCGGAAATATTGGCAAAATGAATGATTGCATTCTTCACCAGTTTCATTTGCGGAACAATAAATTCATCTTCGCAAAACACCATATAGTTTGAAACAGCGGTTATTGTGATATAAACATACGGTTCTATATCCAATTTTCCGCATTTAAATTTTTTTTGCAATCATCTCTGCATAATGATCATATCTTTCGGTCAATCTATCAAGGATGGGTTTCATACCATCTTTGTACTTGTTGTCTGAGCATACCGAAACCAAAAATTTCATGGTCGGAGCCATTTTATCCGCCATAGCTTTTAATCGCCTGAACATTAAATCGGGATTCGTGATTTCCTTTATGGCAGGCACAATCAACGCGTTTTCAAGACGAAGCGCTGCTTCTTCAGCACAAAGCAGAACCGCTTCATCTTTGGTTTTGAAATAATAATACAATCCTGCATTCTGCAGTTTTAAAGCGCTGCTCAAACTTCTCGTTGATGTTTCGGATAAACCCTTTTGTATAAAATGGTCAAGGCATACATTAATAACTTCTTTTTTACGATCCTGTTCCATATTCACGCTCACCTTGTTATTTTTCCGTGCCTCCAAAACCCCTCATAAAAGCATCAAGCGCTCGCTTGAACGGTATCTAAAAAAACATAGACACTTATTTTGCGTAGAACTGTGAGTTCTTAACGCACAAACCACCTATATATACTGCTTTATTTTATCACGATTTGTCGATTTAGTCAATGGGATTGCTCATAATTATGGTGCAAATAACTGCTGAATTTTTTGAAAAAGTGCATAATACTAATATTTTTATGCTTTTAAGTCGCGAATGTGGTCGATTTCGTGGTCAAAACTGCTAAAAACGCAGCATTTCCATTTTCGAAAATATATAAGTGTTTTATCATATTAAAAAATATTATTTTACTCTGAAAAACATGATTGAGAGGAACATTAGCATGGCAAAACGAGGAGACAATATTCACAAAAGAAAAGACGGACGATGGGAAGGACGTTACAAAAAAGGACGCCGTTCCGATGGAACGATCCAATATGGCTCTGTTTACGGTAAATCATATACAGAAGTAAAAAAGAAACTAAAAGATGCAGCCACATTAACTGGGGTATTTTCTGTCCCTCAAAATCGCGAAAAGACTTTTGGAGAAATTCTGAATTTGTGGATGGACAACAACCGGCCCAAATTAAAAGGTGCAACGATTAACAAATATCAAAATCTGATTGATACGCACATCTCGCCTGCACTTGGAAATACAAAAATATCTGACCTAACTTCTACAGTTATAAATGCCTATCTTTCCGAAAAAATGAAATGCGGTCGCTTGGACAAAAAAGGAGGCTTGTCTCCGTCTTATGTTAAAAGCATTATGCTTATCATCAATGCTGCAATACAATTTGCCGTCAAGGAAGAAATTTGCGCTCCGCTTAAAACTCCAATCAGTAAACCAACGCTTACTAAAAGTGAACTTCGCATTCTTAGCTTTGACGAACAGAAAAAACTTGAAATGTATTTGCGTCTTGGTACAGACCCGTCTAAACTTGGAATTTTGCTGTCGCTGCATACCGGTCTTAGAATTGGAGAAGTTTGTGCGCTTTCATGGGAAGATATTGATTTTACAAATTGCATTATCAAAGTACGCCATACCGTTGCAAGAGTCCGCAATACATCCGAAAAAACAACCAGCCAAACCAAACTAATTATCGATAGCCCAAAAACAAAAGCATCTGTCCGAGATATTCCTATTCCGTCCGTATTGCTTTCAGAACTTGTTTCCCACAGAAAAGTCTCAACATCCAAATATATTATTTCTGATAAGGATACTTTTGTGAGTCCCAGAACATTTGAATACAGGTATCATCGCATACTTTCCGAAAGTGGAGTGGAATCTGTGAATTATCATGCTCTGCGGCACACGTTTGCTACGAGATGTATTGAAGCGGGCGTAGATGTTAAATCGCTAAGTGAAATACTTGGTCATGCTAATGTCGGAGTAACTTTGAACACCTATGTTCATTCGTCTATGGAAATGAAAAGAACACAGCTTGAAAAACTCATATCGTTATCCGCCTAAATAATTTCATTGTGGTCAAATAGGATGGTCAAATTATTAAAAATCCGCATAAATATTGGGCGTTTCACTTATTTTGCACAGAACTCACAGTTCTACGCAAAAAAGATCTGTGAGCTTCTTTAATTCAAATCTGAAAAAATTAATCCGACACAGCTTTAAGCCGTGCCGGATTTTGTCTTGTTTGTCAATTCGAAATATGCTAAACACCTTCGAATCGGTTTTTCAAGTATTGTTTTTATTATCAGGTAAATTATTAAAGATATTGTAAGAATTATAATTATCATCCCGCTATTAGGGCATATATGCAGTATCTGTGTAACATCTTCGTTATTCATCGGATTGCCCAAGTAAAAAAATACAACTGCAATAACGGAAATAATAGATGCAAACAAACTAATTCCATTCAAAACAAATGAAACATATCTGACCCAAAAACTATCACCAAATAATTTTAACATTACGGCAGAAAAAGAGATTGGAAAAAATAAGCCGTTAAGTCCTACAATAATTATGCTGATATCGCGCATATGTGTCATGTCGCAAAGTACGTTCGGGAGAGGAAACAGGTTAAACTCCAACACCTCTGCTCCCAACAAAACAGCCGCTATCAAATGACCTGATTCATGCAAAAAAGGGTAAATTATTACCGCAGTCAACAATCCAAAAAATAGAATACCAAACAGTTTTACAGCGTCCTTCATCGCATCACCTCTTGGATAGTATTGTCAATATCTTGTTTCTTACTCTTTTTCTGCTGTAGCAATCTTAAAGTGGGTGCTTAGGGGCGGCTCATGATGAACCGCCCCTAAGTCCACCGTTTTGGCATAGCATCCCCTTGGAGGAAGGATTATTTTTACGACTCACAGCAGATAATATCGATTAGAGGTCGCACTGCCGTTTTCACGGTAGTGCGGCTCTTTTCGTATAAGGGCTGCTTTCTCTAAATCCTTTATAGCTCGCTTAACGGTACTTCGGGAGAGAGAAAGCTCCTTCGCAATAGTCTTAATCCCAGGCCATGCCTTTCGTTCTTTGTCCATTCTGTCGTGAAGATAGAGGTACACCAGCTTTGCGCGGTGCGGCAGATCGGTTTGGTACAGCTTGGTATAATACGGCACAGAACCACCTCCTTAACCTGTCCGTATCGGTTTTGCAGTCTTTTCCTGCTGTGCTGCGTGATTGATTTCCTGTGCAAAGGTTGCCTCGGCAGGTTCGGTCATCATCTGTCCGCCGGATTCAGCTTCAGGTGGTATAGATATCGGCTTTCTCTTGGGCGGATATTTATCAGTAATCGCACGGATCAGCTTCTCGCGGGAGATATACCGTACCTTTCGTGCGCCGCGATCTTCCACTGCATAAAACTCTTTCGGGAAGGAAATGCCCCATTTCATGAACAGCTTGAGCTGAGATACAAAGGGATGCGCTCCGGTTTTCATGACAATAAAGGAGCCTTTCTTCATGCTTTTTAACTCATCTGCCGTCATCAGTGGTCGTTCCGTCATTTGCAGGCTTTGGGACGGATCGTTTTTACTCCTTGATACCGAGCCGGTCATGACCGTGCGTGTGCCAAGTGCTTTTGAGATAATACCCGCCGTTTCGCTGGATGGAGCGAAACCGCCCGCAATGGTGAGCTGGCAGTTGTCCTGAATGATGGCTGCACCCTCCCGCCCATAGTTCTTTTCAAGCTGTTGATAGCTCTGGATGATGCTGACGATGGAAAGCCGCCTTGAACGTGAAGCTGAGTACATCATCTCTGCGGATTGAATGGTCGGCAGCGTTCCAAATTCATCGCAGTAAAACATAGCGCGGTTCGGGAGCTTCCCGCCGTTTTCGTCTGCAACAGCGAGAATTTCCCGGTATAACTGCTGGATGAACAGGCTGACCATAAAATAGGCGTTGGGATTTTCCTCCGGTAAAACGATAAAGACAGCGGATTTCTCATTGCAGAATTTCTCTGCGTCGATAGCGGTATCGAAACACAAAACCTGCTCCATCTCGCTGTCGAGAAAAGCGTTGAGCCGGGACATCGCAGTACTCATAACGCTTGCCATTGCCTGATCCCCGGTAGAGAGCGCCGCACCGGAAAACCACCTTGCCTTGTGGTCGGCAGGCAGGCGATCCATGAGAAGCTGAAACTGATTCTTTCCTTTGACTCCGCTGGGAGCCATCAATTCCTGTATCAGCTTAAACACCGATACGATGTGCCGTTCTCTTGGCTCTGCAAACTCCGCAATGAGCAGGATGACTGATGTCATCAGCCCTTCGGCAGCGTCATAAAAGAAAGCGTTCTGACCATAAGCGGAAGCATCGCCGTCACCATAGATCAAAGTTTTGGAAATAATTTTTGCATACTTTTCAGCCTTTGCCCGATACGCTACATCGCCGGAAGTTTCCTTGCTCAAATCCATATACTTGTTCACAAGATGCAGCAGATTGTTTCCGTCAGATTTAGTCGGATTTCGCAGATCAATTACCGCCACATTGTAACCGTAGCAGTCTTTGGCGATGCCGCCGTAGTTGCGGTAGAGATCGCCTTTGGTGTCGGTGCAGAGCCAGCTCATCCCGCTGGCGCAGGCATACTCTAAATTCGGGTACAACCAGTAAGCGGTTTTGCCGCAGCCCGCCGCACCCACCATCATGCAGTGAACATCGGCATCATCCACCATAGCGACCGTTTCGCCGCCCTTGTTTCGGCAGCCTACAATAATCCCCTGCGGCAGATCGGGCAATGTGTTCTTCTTCGCCTTCTTTCTCCATTCTTCCGGTGTGAACGGAATTTGCTTGTAAATACGGCGTATCTCCGCTTTGGTAGAAAACCGCGCCGTACCGTGCTGGCCGTCGCCGACCGTTTTTGATTTGATGTTGTTTAGGTTATAGATATGGGCAAGGAGGGTTACGCCGCCCAGCGCACAAAACACAACCACAGCAACAATAATTAGAGTTGTAATACCGGACATGGATCATCCTCGCTTTCTTCGGATATAGGAAACTCCGCACTTTTGTGCGGAGCACTGGCACAGGCAGCTTGCCTGTCCTCATTCCAGTCTTTTCGGGTGGGAATGAGGATTTTGTGCGAAACACCATGTGTCGTAAGTTTTTGAGACAGACGTTCGGCGGCTTCCTGTCCCGGTACATCGTTGTCGAGACACAGATAGACTTTTTCGATATGCGGATTGTCTTTCATCATCTGCCACATAACCTGATCAGATACGCCGCAGGCGGCGGCATAGCTGTGATCTCTCCAATTCTCCTTGTGCATAGAGATAAAACTGAGCATATCAATCGGTGCTTCAAACACATACAGGTTTTCGCTGACACCATGCCAGTGGAAACTGTATTCCGGTGCGCTGCCGGTCACATTGCCCTTGTAACTGCTTTCCGAGCCGGTTCCGCGTTTATGAGCATGACGGGGAACACCGTCTTTATCATAGCCTACGAAAACAACATTGTGATATCTTTCCGATTCGTAGATCATCTGGCGGTATGCAAAGGCATTCAGCACATTTTTATCGATTCCGCGCCGGTTCAGAAGGTACGCATAAGCCCGGCGCATATTCTCGTTTTTTGGCGGCAGTTCAAATGGTTTTACTTCCCTGACAATAGGCGGAGACACGGTGAGAGTGCCTCCGTTGCCGGAGAGCAGATACTCCATCGCTTCTGGGTAGCTTTTGTTATAGAACCTTCGCACAAAATCAATGGCGTCTCCGCCTTGTCTGTCATACTGGTGAAACCACAGATTGCCTCGGATGGTAACCTTGGCGCTGCCGTTTCGCCACTCATACTCCGAACCGGAGCGTTTTAATGTTTCGCCCTGAGAACGAAGCAGCTCGGCAATATCGATTTGCCGAGCTGTCTGTTTTTGTTCTTCTGTAAAGTGAATATATTGCGACATGAACTTTTCCTTTCATCATTATCCCATTTTCATTCCGTGCGCCTGTTTCTTTTCCTCGATTTTCTGCCGCAGTTTCTTTTCAATGACCGCCCGCTGACCGTCCTCGTTCCTTCGGAGACGATCTTCAAAAATCCGCGTAAGCTGAGAGAGCAGACGAACAGATGCCATGCCGACAGACGGATTTCTCAGCCTGCCGCTGTAATAGCTTTGCAGCAGTCTTGCGGCATACACATTTCCTTGTTCTGCGGATGCCGACAGCAGAGCAATGCCGTTTTGGATATCCTGTTCAGCATCTTTTCCGAACAGCAGCATCTTCCCAAGCTGATACTGCGCGTACTGATTTTTTTGTTTTACGGATTCCCACAGCCAATAAAGAGCCTTTCTCGTATCCTTCGGTATGCCGTCTTCACAGAGATACAGTTTTGCAAGGAGATATTGTGCCTGACTGTTTTTCTGATTTGCCGATGCGGTCAGCAATCGTTCAGCTTCAAATATATCCTTTTCGGTATGCTCACCTCGGAAACAGAATTTACCGAGCAAATACTGCGCCCACCCATTCCCGTCATTTGCAGATTCCCGAAGCAGCCGCACCGCCTTATGCTCGTCACTTATTTGTGCCAACCCCGCAAGGTGTATTTTGGCAAGGGAATATTTCGCATAGCTGTTGCCCTGATCAGAAGCTTTTTCGAGCCAGCTTTCCGCTTGCGGGAAATCCTGCTCTATTTCATTTCCCAAAAGATACAGTTTGCCGAGACGGTATTGCGCATACTCGTATCCCTGTGCAGCGGACAGTAGAAGCCATCGCACCGCTTCAGCCGGATCGTATAGGGGGCTGTCCTTGTCGAGGTATTCTTTTGCTTTACGGTATTGAAACAGCGGATGACCGGGATCGCTCCACCATTTTTTAGGCGCAGACGATTCTGTCTTTGTTTCTTCCGGTTCCTGTTCATCGGGAGCGAATTCTTCCGGTTCGGATACTGCTTCTTCAAAGGTGATGCGGTCATAGAGGATGTTCAGCGATTCCTGTATGACCGCGTTTTTGATTGCCTTGAATTCCTTGTTCTGCGACAGCGAAATGCGCTGCTCCGGCGTATCCTGATAGGTACCGGTGATCTTGTCCCGCTGTTCATACCACAGATCATAAAGCGCAGAGATATCCTTTTCTCTTGCGAGTTCATCGACAACGGCGTTTACAAGGTTCCGCCCTGCCTGCGAAAGATAACCATAGACCTTTTTTCCTTTGTGATGCTTCATCTGCTCGGAGAGTTTGAGAAGCAGATCGGTAACCACAGGATTGTCATAGCTGCCGGAATTGATGCGGGCGATAATATCCGAAAGAATGTCACGGCTTTTTCGCGTCAGCTCGTTTCGGTGGTTGGTCTGTTCTACATATACCTGCAAAAGATCGTGACGGAATATCTGACGGGCAAATGCCGCCTTGATATTCCGAATTCCAAGTTTGGTGAGATACGGTTCTTTTCCTGCGGAGTAGACCACCATGTGAACATGGGGGTGATAGCTCTCGTCATGGTAGGCAGCGTACCAGCGCAGATCGGTCAAGGGGATTTTCATGTTCTCGGCAATGGTTTCTGCCTGCGAGCGCAGGAGGTTTCGCCATGCGTAGGCGTTGTCATAACCAAGCCGGGCGGCGTCTTCACGGCGCAGAGAAATAATGTGCGTCCACACATTGCCTTCATGATTCGCAACTTCCTCTGCCACCTTGGAGAGATTGATCGGAACATCCGCATCCGTAAATAAACCGTGTGCACCATGACGCTCTGTGCGAGGTCGCTTTGCAATATACGAAACATAATTTTCACGCTTGCCAATCAAATCTACATTGTTATCGATAGCGCGGGAGATGAATTCCGAAGCCGTACCTTTACTCGGTTTTGAAATATAGTCCCGATACTCAAAACTGTCTTTTGTTTCGGGAAAGTCACGGACAAGTTCTTCAATCAGTTTTTGCTGTTCTTTTGTAGCAGACTGATGTTTCCATGTGTTATCTATTTTCTGTACGCCCTCGCGCTTGGCGATATAGCGAATGAGATGCTCTGAGTGCTGACGGCTGCCTGCTCTGAGGTATCGGCTTTTCAAAATAATTTTTGCCATGGTTATTCATCGCCGTTTTGAAATTTCACAGCGTCCTCCAAACGCACCGCACCGTGCAGGCGTTTTACTTCCTCTACGCATAATCCCCGAAGCCGGGAGAGCGTATCCGTATTGATCTCATTGGTCGCTGCGGTCACATGGAGCATCATGCAAAGCTCCACGGCGATTTTGAAAAGCAGCGTTGCCATGCGATCCTCAAAGGCATCGAGGCTGCCCTGCATGGTAGATACAACAACATTCGGAAGGTACTGCTTATATTCCTCGCTTGAAAGATAGCCGCAGTAAAACAAAATCGCTTTCTCTATAAATTCACTGGGACTTTTGCAGTTATCTGCTTCATAATTCTTCTGTAATTTTTCTTCTGTAGAGGGGTAGATCCACAGAGGAATGCGGATTTTCTTTTCTTTGCCCATCGGCGTTCACTCCTTTCCGACAGCCACCATAAAAACGGCGGTTTTACGGGGCTGGTCTTTTTCTCGGTGCACCTGTTTTGGCTGACGGCGGTTTTCAGGTGTACCTAAAACGGAAAAACCGAAAAGCCGTAAACCTTTGATGGCAGTCCGCGTTGCGGGCTGCCGGGAACCGGCGGAGGGGCGTTTACAGCCACCCGCCTTTATCCTGCAACCAAATCGCAGGCGAATGCCGGTCGATTTGGGGCTGCATTTCTCTCTGTGCAGACTTCCGCCAAAACCGCCCGAATTTCGCTTGGAGCCTGTCGGCCGGGTACTTTCTCCACCATTCCGGTAAAGTCGGCACATGGGGGCGACAGGTTGGCTCACAGGCGGCTCTTGTCTTTCTTTACCGTTTTGCCGTCCAACCGTTTGAAGCAGCTCTCGGTATAGGACAGTCCACGCTCTATTATGAGACGGTCGAGAATTCTGATCATATCCGATTCCTTTAAGCTGACCGGATCGGAGAGACCGTCATAGTAAATCCATTCCGGCGAATCGGGATCGTCCTTGACGAACACATCGTAACCGAGCAGCAGTTCTTTGCAGGAACGATAGAGAACAGCGTTCAGCCGCAGGCAGCCTGCGGTGAGGACGGCGGCAGCCGTTTCGGAAAAATCCGCAGGGATTCGCTTACCTATCCGCTGGATTTCACGGTCACTGAGCAATCGCTCATAGGAATAACGGCCGCCGAGCTGCCGCTGTAATTCTTTTTTTCGGCTCATAAATGCATCCCCTCCGAGAAATAGAAGGGATCGCTTTCGTCCATAGCCTGCTCGTCCTCATCGGGTTCGTATTCGTCATAGTCCTCCGGCTCGTACAAAAAGTCATCCGTATCTTCCATATCAAACAGCGTCTGTTGAGGTTCCGGCTCTCGATGTGCGGCATAGAACTGCGCCGTGCTTTTCAGGACAGCCTTGTCAAGCACATCGGTATTCAGCCCGCAGTCGTTGTAGCCCTCACAGACTGTTTGGTAATAATACGGGGAAGGAAGACCGAAGCCCATCTTGAGATTCATGATATACACCATAGCGTTCACTTCTTCTCCGTCAAGCTGCACGGGAACATTTTGCTTAAAATAGTGCGAGGGATATCCCTCGTAGCGGTCGAGCGCCTGCTCGTTCTTCTCGGAAATTTCCCACACCGCAACAGGGACACAGGCGCCTTCTTTGGGTGCGATGGTAGCAAAGGCACTATGAGGCTGCCCTTTAAACTGCAGCTCATAATCTTCAATTACGCCTGTGCCGTACAATTTCGCGCCGGGACACCGGTATTTCATCTGACGGATATTGAGATTGCTGCCGTAGGCAACATACAATCGTTTGCTCATATATTTACTTTTCACTCCTTACATCTGCATTGAAAAAGCAGGAGCGTCATGCTCCTGCTCATCTGCTTGTGCTGTCGGTTCTTCTTCGACCATCGGCTGTTGTTCCTCGGTTTCCTGCTGCTCGGCTAACCGCTTTGCGGCAAGGCGGGCTTTCTGCGCTTCAGCTTGTGCGGGATCACGCCATGCAATGTTGCCCTCTAAATTTTTCAGCAGATGCTGACGGGCGGTTTTAAATTCATCACCGATCAATCCCAGCCGTAAAAGCCAAGTGCGGAAGGTGTATTTCTCATTTTCCGGCTGCCTCTTGATGCGGGATGCACCTCGCTGCACAAGCGCCTGATGGCTGATGGCAAGGCACAATTGAATATATGATTTCACTTCTCCGCCGTGGAGTGTGGAGTTAAACATACGGAATTCAATCGTGCCTTTGGAAAACACGCTATGCAGATTGAGGGCGTGATAGCGGCTGTCATCGTAGTGGATATACCGTCCGCCGTAGCCGTTGTACCACATCTGCTCCACCTCCTGCATAGTTTTGGGACGCTTATGGTTGAGTTCCTCCAAAAATCGGGTGTCTGCTTTCTGACAGTAATGCTCTCGGTTCACCTGAACTTTTAATGTCTTGTACAGCAAATCCTCTTTGGATGCCATGATGTTTACAATATTACGGAGCGTCTGCGGCGTATGGGAGGAGGCATCCACATGAACATGGATGCCGCAGCTATCGTTGACTCTTGCACCGCCTGCGCGGAGCTTGCGCACAAGTTCCTGCACCGTTTCAATATCTTCATACTGACAGATCGGAGAAACAAATTCCACCGAATAGTCCCGGCTTGCCGAACGGTTGTTACCATTGCGGCAGCGGATGGAGGCGTCACTTACCACTTTCCATTGCCGGTTGCGGTTATCCCTGATGGTGTAGGCGTCATATCCGCCGCCGACATGGGTCGCCTGCGTATCGAAATGTCCCGCGATAATCCTTGCAGCCGCTGCTCTTGTCAGCCCGGTCATCTCAATTTCGATACCGAAGTTCTGGCTTCTCAAACAGAATCACCGTCCGTGCGGTCGGGAGCGCCCACAGCAGAAGAAGGACGGGGCGGTTTCTTTTTCGCCGGAGCTTTCGGCAGTCCGGCACGTAGGTCGATAAACTCCCGCACATTCGCAGGCACGTATTTGCTGTATAATGCATCGGCGGCTTTTTCCATTTCTTCCTCAAAGGACAGGTCTTTCTGTGCCATATACAGTTTGGCGGCGGAGAGCTTTTCTGAGTCAAAAGACACAGGGATTACTGCTTTTTTTATGATGCTCACCTCACATTTTCATTTGGGGCTGTGCCATATCGACAGATGGGCGTTCCTGTTCGTTTAACGGCGTTAGCCCGTTGTTGTAATCATCGATCATCTTTTCAGCCTCGGTCACGGTTTGACTGCCGTCATACCATCTGGATTCCATCTCGGCAAGGGTATCCTCGATGGTGTCGCTTACATGGACAGAGTAGCTTTTAGCCGCATCGAGAAACGCTTCACGCCCATGCTTTTTATATATCCCGTAAAGGGATTTCATTTTTCCTTTCATTTGATCCTCCTTCACAAGGACATCTTCGGATGCTGATCTTCGGTGTGATAGACGTCTTCATCCATTACATCGGCGCCGAGCATTTCGAGAACATGATCGAGCTGCTCGGCTCCCGAACAGCAGTCCGGCGCGTTTGCAAGATAGGCTGTGGTCTGTACTGCATCTTCTGCCAGCAGGATTTCATTGGTTTCGTTTTCCTGCTCCTGCCGATCTTCTGTGGGTGTCATTGTTCTTTTACTCATGGATTCGTTTCCTCCGTTTCTTCGATATAGCTGATATACGGGATTTTCAGCCAGTGCGTCCAGCCGGTTTGACCGATGGGTGTGCGTATGACGCCGGCATTGGTGTTGGCGGCTTGGATCACTTCGCCGTTTCCGATATAGATGCCGATATGACCTTCGTGCCAAACAGCCAAGCCGGGAATTTCGGGGATGGTATCAATCGTGCCTTTCTCCGTTGCGTTTTCATACATGGTATCCGCACCGATGTCGGGCATACCGTTTGCACCGATTTCAATTTGCGCAGTTTCGGTATTGTACCAGCCGTAGCCTTTTATAAGTCCAACACAGTCTGCGGTTCTGCCGCCCAGCCAATTCTGACGGATGAAATCCTCATAACCGCCGACCTCATCGGAATACTGAGTGATCTTGCTTGTCAGCAGCGTTTCATCCAGCACGGAACCGTATGTGCCGTAGACATAGCCCCATCCGTTTTCCTGCGCATGGATTGCCCATTTTACGATGTCCAAATTGTTTTTTGTTGCGGGATCGGTAAAGTCCGAAATGTCGATTGTCGTAGCGCGGATATTTCCCATAACTTTGCCGAAATCTTCGGCTGTGAGCTGTGTGCCGAATGCAGAGTTGACTGCTGCGATGAGTTGTTCGTCTGTCTGATCTTCGGCAAAGCAGCCCACGAGCTTGGAAACAAAATCAGACTGCCCGGCATAATCGGAAAGCGCAAGTACATACAGTACCTGCGCCTCCTTTACTTTACCGGTGAAACCGGCGGCTTTCATCTCATCTTCTATGGCGTACATGGTATCCTCAACAAACTGCAGCTTTTGCTGTTCCGCTGCAGAGAGGTTTTCTACCACCATCGTCTGCAGACGGTCGGTGTCAATCTCGATGCTGCCGTTAAAGATAGAGACAATCGCCACGATGGGCATGATGATAATGATGATAATTCCAAGCACAATTCCGAGTACGGTTTTCAGTATCTTTGGATTCGTAAGCAGTGAAACAGCGATCTTTTTGAGGGCGGCGGCAACGGTCGCGCTCATAACCGCATCTCCATGCCGTGTGCCAGACTGTTTTCGTAATCTTCTAAACAGGAGTGGAGGGAGACGGTAAAGGCACAGCTAAAAGCGTCCTGTATATCCATCTCCGAACAATCCTTGATCTTTTTGCAGCCGCATTCCAAGAGCGTTTTTTGTGAAGGCATATCCTGCATAACAAGCCGGGGATATCCATTTAGGGATACCGTGTCGCCGATCTTCAGCGCTGTTCCCATACAGTCATGCATACCGGAGTCCTCGCCCACAAAGCCTTTGACTTCCCGAAACCATTCGCCGTCATCGAGATAAAGATAGGCCGCGTCCTCATCAAGACCGGTCAGCGCATTCTTTTCGCTTAACAGCTCGCCAATCTTTTCAAGCTCATCGGAAGTGTCCCTGTTCGTCATTGCCGCGCTTTTCAAAGTCAGATGCTTTTTGAGTTCGGCGATTTCTTCCGTCAGCTCACGGACTCTTTTTTCTTCTGCCGGAGTCATTATCGTCCACCTGCCTTTCCGAATAATGAGGATTTGTAATCGGGAGCAATGACCTGCAGCAGATATCGCTCGTTGCCACAGCGGTAGAGGCAGGTGCCTCTTTCGGGATATTTGATCAGTTCAAATTCTGCAGCCTCGACTTGAAGTGCGTCCATATATTCCTTTGGATTGATCTGTCCTGCGTTAAACAGGAACTGATGCGTAGGAATAGAAAACAGCGGTTTTGTAAACTCACGGATAGACGGGATTAAAAAATCCTCGATATTCTGACTTGCCAGAATAATCGAGGAATCCTTTTTACGCACACGCTTCATGGCGTTGCGGATATATTCGATTGCCGTCATGTTCGTGAGAAAGAGATACAGTTCATCTATGGATGCCGCCGTATTGCCCTTGCCGAGAAGCTGATTGCTCATGAAGGACAGGATGTTAAACAACATAGCATCTTTTAATCGCTTATTGGTATCCATTAAGCCCTTCACGCCGAATACGAGAAAAACGTCATCCGTGATGTTGGTGTGTCCGTTGAAGTATTTTGACTCCGAACCGACACACATGGAGTGGATGCCGAGGCATACCTCTTGGAGCGTTTCTTCGGTATAGAGATATTTTCTGCTTTTATCGTAGCTGTAGAATTCTTCCTCGCACAGCTTGTAGAAGTCCTCCATGATCGGATAATCAGTGGGCTTCAGCCTGCTGTAATCGGTGCTGTCGGTGATGCCGAACCGGGCATACAGTTTGGAGAGCAGGATTTCAATGGTATCGATCTGACTGTCGCTGAAATCCTTGTAGCTGCGGAAGAAATCTTTTAGAAAAGCAATGTGCTGACTGAGCCTTGTCGCTTTTTTGAACGCCGCGGGCGCATCGGGATCAACATCGTCCACACCATCTGCCCAAGCTTTCGGCTCTAACGGGTTTATAGTGTACTCGCCGGACAGGAAATCGATATAACAGCCGCCCAGCGCCGAACAGATTTCCTCGTACTCGCTTTCGGGATCAAGGCAGATGATCAGCTTTCCCGATTCACGCAGGTTGGTGAGAATTAACTTTAACAGATAACTTTTGCCCTGACCGCTGTTGCCAAGTATAAGGATATTGCTTGTGGTTTTGTCTTCGGCTCTGCGGTCGAAGTCGACAAGAATGTTCGTGCCGAACTTATCTCTGCCGATATAGATACCTTTCGGATCGGTCTTGCCGGAGAAGTTGAAAGGATACAGATTTGCCACCGAGCTGGCAGGCAGGACGCGCTCATACTGCGCGCCGAACTGATTTGCGCCCACTGGCAGAACAGACAAAAATCCTTCTTTCTGCCGTAAGGTCAGGCGGTCTACCGAAATTTTGGAGCGTGTCAGTTCCATTGCAATTTCGCTCTGCAGCTCTTTAAGCGCGTCCATATTCCGTGCCTTTAATTCGATGAACACCGAGCAGTGCAGAAGCGGCTCGCGATTCTTTCTCAGATTTGCCAGCAGTTCCACTACATCCTGCAGGTTACCCTCGGCTTCGATGGTTTCGTTTACATCGGTGCCGCCGCTTTTCAGCTTATTTCGGCGGGTGGCGTTTTGAATGATTTTCCTCTGTTCCATGCTTTCGACCAGTCTGTGATAGATGCGTAAGGTTACGCCGCTGCGGTCGGCAAGCTGAGAGAGGATCGCCTGTTCCTCAGTAGAGGGCGGATACTCACGGATCGCCCATACACAGCGATAACTGTCACCCAAGATATAATGGTCGGAAAGGAATTTGATTGTGCCGGGCAGGATCATATCGAAAAAATCCTTTGTACGGATTTCTTCCGCCTGCTCCGGTGTGAGTACCTTTGGTTTCCTTTTGAACATATATAGCCTCCTTTTGCCGTTTTGCAGACAGAAGGAAAGCACAAAAAAGCAGCCGTTTTGCTGTCTGCAAAACGACTGATAATATTTTGAATTACATTTTTACGGCTGCCACAATCAGCCTGCCGTTTTTCCCTGAACCGTAACAGGTGGACAAGGTGATAATCTGCCCGCCGTACACAGGTGTAACGCCGGTATCATAGAGCGATTTTTGCATGATGGCTGCGGTTTGTTCGGTGAAATCCGTGCTGTCGGCCGCATGAATAAAGCTGTACCAAGCGTCGGTTTTTTGAACAGCGGCAACGGCAAAGACAGTATATTGTTCCACACCGTCTGCTGTTTGAAATTCTATGACCGGATGTTCGGTACAGAACGCCGGGTCAGTATAATTCCGAAGTGATGAGAACATCGTGCCGTTTTTCATGTTGTGACCGTAAACAATGAGATGATCGCTCTGCAGGTCGCACCGCCAGTCCAGAAACGGCACGCCGCTTTGACTGTATTCGCCGTAAAAACTTCGGCGCAGATATTTCTGCGGATTGTCCGGGGTGTGCATGACGGGATAGTTTAGCTGCGTATCGGGAATACACAGCCAGCCGATGCAGTCGCCGTTTTGTGCAAACAGCCCTGACAAATCCCGCACAGGTTCGGAAGTATCATCCGTTGGCACAGCCGTTTCATCGTTGGGTTTTTCCGGCGTTACTTCCACCATCTCAGCAAGGGTATCGAATTCTTCTTTTTCTTTCTGCCGGTCGGACAGTTGCGTATAAACCATAAAGCCGGACAAGGCGGCAATTGCCGACAGCAGAACGAAAAGAACGGCAAGACTAATCCTCCGAAGCTTCATCGTCCACCTCATAGAATTGTTCGCCGTCAATGTCGGGCATCTGCTCTCCATTCATGCTGGCTTCAAAATACAGGGCAAGAAAGCGCTTGATGTCCACTTTCTTCATCCGCTGCACTTCAAAGCCCTGCTCGGAGATGGTTTTCTCGATACGGTTTGCCGCTTCAAAGGTCTGCTTATCTTTACGGTCTTTCAGCCTTGCGATAAACAAAAACTGCCTTGCGGTCGCCATCTCCATTTGAATATGGTCGAGAAAGTCGATGTCCTTTTTGATGATTTTCCGCACCTTTGGATTCTGTTCCTCCGAGAGCCTGTCGCTTAAATACGATTTGTTATCGTCAAAGCACTCGGAGGAGTCGGTGCAGGTGATCTCAATATCGGGGATGGCGGACAGCACCATCATCAGATGGCGGATTTTGATTTCGATATTGGTATGGGACAGCACCGAAATGTTGGTGGGCGAGACGAGATAAAAAAGCAGCTCGTACTTACCGACCGCAAGTCCGTATTTGGTAAAGGTCTTGATGCCTAAAAGCTCCTGTACCGAGCGTCCTTTTTTCTTTTTCTGTGGTTTGTCTTTGGTTGTCAAGCGTAATCACCTCCACTCAAAATATTGTTGGGTAGATATAAAGTACCGCACGGCGTATTTCATAAAATCCAGTATGGTCGTATCGTCCAGACGGATAGTCAGAAAACCATAGCAGAGCGTGGCGGCGGCAGGAATCACGATCCGAAGCTGCACCAGCGCCACAATGGATAGCAACGCGGCAATGCCGAGAATGCAAAAATCCCGCAGTCCCCACAGCCACAGGTTGGCTGTAGCTTTCAGATTCTGCGGGTACAGATACTGCGTCACTTACATTCCTCCCATCATCATTTCATTTTGTATATCGCCGCAGAATTCCTGCGGCGTCTGATGATATTCCTCACGGATTTTGTCTGCAATCATTTCCTTGATGAGCTGCGCCTCGCTGTCAGTGGGCTGATAGTCAAAATATTCGCTGCCGTTATCGCGGCTGATTTCGCATTCGATGCGAAGCGTATCTTCGAAGGGGTTGTATTTGCCGTACATATTCAGCCATGTGCCGTCATCGTCTGCGGTGTGGATGCCGAATTTCTTATCCACATCAAACCATGTTTCGATGTAGGCGGTGATTTCCTGCCCGATATCGCAGTCCACCTCCATCTCACGGTCGACAGCAATATCGGCTCTTTCAAGCTCGTTGTTTTCTTTCAAATTCTCACCTCATTGGATATACAAAAAGCCACCGCAGTGCTGCGATGGCTCTGTGTAAAATATTTTGTTACAGGGACATTGTCGGTCCGGCTTGCTCCGATTCGGTCAGCTCTGTCATTTCAAAAACAGGACGAAGGATTAAATCCCGTCTCGCCGCAATATACCGCTTATAAAACTCTTTTTGCAAATCGAAGATATACGGCACCCCGTCAATAAACGCGCTGATCTTGTTCATATCGGCTCGTTCATAAATATGCCTTACCGCCTGATTGCAATCCTCATATTCGGCGCTTGAAAGAAAATCATAGTAATTGATTTTGTTCCCGTTAAGTTTAATGGCCGAAGTCGGGAACCGGTAAATCCGCAGATTCAGCGCCTCTTTATCGGTCAGTACCGTCTGCATGACAGCGTCATCGGCCTGCGGCAGCAGACAGCTTCCGCAGTCGTAAACAGGCGCGATCTCTCGCTGTTTATTCTTCGGATCATATAAAAAGCCCCAGTTACCGTTATGACGGTCGAAGTTGCCGAGCAATGCGTCTGCGGCAAACATCTCCCAAAAGTGTTTCTTTAAGAGGATAGGATCAACATATTGCTGTTTTTCAATGGCTTCCAAAACATCTTCAAGCTCTGTGCCGCTGCCGTTGGAATCGGAATCCAAAACGGTGTTTTTGATGGAACAGAAGTCGTAAAATTTCTTTCCGTCCTCTGTGAAGTCAAGACAGGCGCAGACGATTTTCTCTTTACCGTTTACTGTAAATGTCCCCAGCATGGTTTCCTGCGCCTTGATGCCAAGCATATTGAAAATACTGCTTGCGATGTGTTCGCTGATGCAGCTATTGGTATAGGACAACTCAGTCGGCTTTCCTTCACCGGACGGCGGAAACTTCAGCATATACGGCCTGCCGCCGTATTCCACGGCAATTTTCTTGCCATTCGCTCCGTTATATGCCCGGTCAAATACACGGGGACAGTTTGTAAAGTCAATTCCTTTTATCATGCTCCTGCTCCTTTCTATAAATATTTTTGTCTGAGGTAATCAGCGTGTTCCGGCGTAATTACGCCTTCGCTGATTTCCGCCATATTGATGCTGCCGTAAAGCTCTCCCCACAGGCAGTCAAGAATGGAGGACTTGTTTTTCAGCCCTTCCTTGTATGCGTCCAGATCATGCTGGAGATAATCCGGCAGACCGTATTCGTATGACCGTTCACGCTCGGTTTCCCTGATGCCGCTTTGTGTCAGCATTTCCATCGATACACCGAGAACGCCAGCCAGTTTATATACCGTTTCGGCGGAGCATTTTTCGAGCTTTGTTTTTCCGCTGCAAATATCATTGAGCGTAGCATGGGGAATGCCTGCTTCAACAGCCAATCGGTATTTTGTCATATTCCGCTTCTTGAGCAAGCTGTCTATCATCATACAAATCACTCCTCCTTTTATTATTATATCGGCATACCGAAATAATATCAAGAGGAAAATCCATATTTCACAGAAAGTTTGCATCTTCCGTTATTATCCTGCGGCTCTTGCGACAGAGCGCGTCAGATTGACCGCAGTGGTCGTTGCGTGAACAACGCTCATCATGTTGACTCTCACGCTTGAATCCAATCCGAACTGCTGGGCAATTCTCGGCACTTCGTTTGCCGCAAGCATAATGCCAAGCCCTAAAAGCATATTGCCGGGGAAGGTCAGCAGCCCCAAAAACAGCAACGAAGTCTGCATGAATGCCGTGAGGCACAGAGCCGCGATCTGCTTCATCCACTGATTAAATCCGTCCTGATAGCCTCTCGGCACCGAGAACATATACAGCGCTCCCACCGCCATCTGAATGAGTAGGATGCCGCCGCGTTTGATATTCGCAAAAAATATCTTGACTACGCAGTAGGCAAAGGCGATCAGTGCAAGGATATTAAACAGATTCATCTGAATGTTGGTGCTTACTGCAAAGCTGCCCTGCAGGACATTGGTGCTTTGTCCCGCCAGATCGATAGACTGTCCGCTGGCGAACAGCGCCGACAGGTCGTGGGAGAAGGTGTTTTGCAGGCTGATGCAGAACTTGTACAGTTCCACTGGCACAATGCCAATGAGCGAGCAGGCGAAGAAGCCTTTTAGGATATTGATAGCCGTTGACTTGATATTTGCTCTGCCGCACTGGTACTCAATCGCCACATCAAATATGGCGACAACCACGCCCGCAACAAAGAGCGCCCAGCCGAACAGCGTGAAGAGTTTGATGGTCGCCTGAATCCAGTCAAGGTCAAAGATATCTGCGCCCATATTGCCCATCATGCTGAAAAAATCGGCTACGGCGTTGTAGATGGTTTCATAAAACCATTTGAGCATAGTGTCCCAGATTACATTGGAAATTTGCTCTCCTAAAAAGTCGAACACGCCACCGATGGCGTCGCCAATACCGGAGAATATATCTCCTAACCAATCGAAAATAGGACATCACCTCCAGTTATATGCCTGTTAATCCCTCAAGTCCAGATATTGGTTCATCAATCATTTCATCTTCTATAGGCTCGCATATTTCTAAAAATTCTTCTTCGGAAGGCAGTGCTGACAAATCAAATGATTTAAAAAGCTTGACAGGGTACATACCGTTTTCATCTTCTTTTTGTCCTGCGGTATAGAACCGTTCAGACTTATCAAGCGGTGTTTCATTAAAGCCCTGATACACCTCAAATGTGTTTTTGTCAAAGTCTATAACATATGCCCACTCGCAAAAAAGGCTATCCCGTGAAAAGTTTAAACTGTTCTGCAGCTTGATTTTGCCGGTCGCACCTGCTACTATTTCTAATATCCTTGCACCGGTATCTCTGCTCAGTTCAGGATGCTTATTGCAAAAATCCTGATAGACGTCATAGTCAATCATTTCTTGCTTGGTATCCACACCGAATTCTTCCCACAGTTTTTCATATTCGGTGTTTGTGAGCCAAGTGCAGTTCTTCAAATTTTTCTTTAACTGTTCTGCCATCGGACTTTTCAAAAATTCGAGGATGGATGCACCCTGACCTTCCGGATATCCGTCCCATTGACCGTACTGTGCGATACGGTAATCGCCATTACTTACAACGCAGATTAAATGTCTTGTTCCCATTTTCTCGCCTCCGGTTACAGGATCGTCCAGATATACAGCGGCGCGGTCAGCGTGAAAATGAGACAGGCGAACAGGATGCAGGGTGCGGCAAATTCAAACTGCCCGTGCTTGCGGTACTCAAAATATGCCGTGCCGACCTTCACGAAAAACAGGATCGCAAGGATCATGTCCACCACGGGGAACACGACATTATTAACCACTGTTTTTATCTGCGTCTGTGCCTGCGTCCATGTGTTTTCGATAGCTCCCGCCACATCGCCGGCGGCAAAGACCGGCACGGCGGAAACAGTAATAATCAGCGCCACTACAGCGGCACAGACAAGAAGTCTTGTCCATTTCTTTTTCATCGGCGTTTTCCTCCTAACACTTTATTGATTTCATTTTCCCAAACCTTTCGGATTGTCACATTGAGGTTTTTGCAGAATTGTATTTCAGCCGCCATGCCCTCGGTCACCTCATCACCGAAGAGCCACATTTCATCACAGAACCATAAAAGCGATAGACCTGCCGCTATGCCGATTTCTCTCTCTTTGGGGATGCTGTCATCAAGGCAGAGCGCATAGAAATGCGGCACGACCGGAGCCGTGCCGCACAGCAATGCATATTTGGTGTATCGTCTGACTTTACGCAGATTTTCCTCTACATCACCGCCGAGGGGAGAGCAGATATACACCTTTTTCATCACTCGTCATCATCATCCTTTTTCTTTTTAATGAGGATGATCGCAGAGGCAACCGCACCGCCCACGGCTACTGCACCGAGTCCGATCCAAAAGCCGAGATTTGAGTCATCACCGGTCTGCGGTACATCGGGGACAGGAGGTGTAATCTTCACCGTCTGACCTTCGTCCTCGATATCCGCATGGACAGCGATTTCAACATCGTCACGGTACAGACCTTCAAACACCACAATTTCGGTTGCACTTGTCAGTCCTGATGCGTCAAATACAAAGGTAACGGTAATTTCACCGTCCGGCGCATCGGGCTTAAAGGTGAAAGAGCTGCGGATTTCTTCTCCGTCAACAAGCAGCGGTTCTCCTGTGGATTTGTCCATAAGAACACCTTTTACCGTATACTCCTTGCCGGGAGTCAGATTGTTGTAGGATACAACATCCTCAATTTTAACTCTGCCGTTTGCTGTGATTTCTTTCTTTCCGTCTGCGGTCGCCTGCGTTCTGATTTCAGGGATTTTCACCTTGACGGTCTGTCCCTCGTCTTCGATATCCGCATGGACGGCGAGCTCTCTGCCGTCTTTATACAGGCTTTCAAACACCACAATGTCGGTATCTTCCTTGATATATTTGGAATCAAAGACGAATTCCACGATTGCTTCGCCTGTGGGCGCATCGGGTGTAAAGACCATTTCGGAACGGATTTCTTCGCCGTCAATCACAAGCGGCTTGCCTGTGGATTTATCCATAAGCACGCCCTTGAGGACATACTCTTTGCCGGGGATAAGGTGCTTGTAGGATACGATATCGGTAAGGGTGAAGACCTCGGTCGCACAGATTTCCTTTTCTCCGTCCACGGTCGCTTGTGTGCCGATTTCAGGGATACGGTCATTGACTACGGTGATTTCGATGAGCTGTTCATGCTCGGATACGGTCACGGGATAGATTTCCCCACTTAGGAGGAAGGAGTCCGCAGGTCGCAGTTCCTTTATGAGCCAATTTCCGTAAGGGATTTGCTCAAATGTGAAGACGCCGTCCGGCTGTGATTCAGCAGTAAGAACAGCCGTTTCTTCCGTAAACTCGGTTTCGTCCGAACGGAACAAACCGAACAGAGCGCCGGCAACGGGTTCTTCTGTTTCACGGTCAATCTTCAAGCCCTTAATATTCCCGTAGATGAGATCGTTTTCAATCGCTTCGCCGTCATTGACCTGAATTTCCAAAACGGCGATATCCTGACCCGCATACACAAACTCTACAGGATATTTTTCGTCTGAGAGGAGATAGTGCTCGTCTACGGCGATTTCCTTGACATAGAGTTTTGCGCCAACGGGGATATCGGTCTTAAACACCGCCTTACCGTTTTCCGCACAATTGACGATTTCCAGCAGTCCGTCTTTCGGGATCACCAAGCCGTCTGCCGCCGTCAGATCCTCTGCAGCGAACAGTCCAAACTGCACCGAGAGGATTTCGCCGTTTCCGCCGATGCCGAACAGTTCGTTCTGCTCCAAAATTTTGGAGAGACTGAGTTCTGCCTTTTGACGCTCGTTGTAGAACGAGGTTTCAGTGGAAGTCACCGCAACATTTTCGCCGGCATAGGTCAGCTCCACTGTTTTAATTTCGCTGCTGATCACCATACCATAGGCGGCTTTTTCCTCACAAATTTTGAAAGTTCCAAGATACAACGGTTCTGTGGTCGCAGTGCCGTCCCGGCCTGTCTGTAAACGAGCCACAACCTGTTCATCCTGATATCGGAGTGTTCCATCCGGCGTATAGATATCTCCGACCGCCGTAATGACATAGTGAGTATCCGGTACATTGCCTACCGCGTAAACCGGCTGATAGATGCCGTCTGTTTCCGTCACGGAAGAGAACGCCTCGCCGGTCTTGCCGACCGTGATGGTGCCTTTCTGTGCGATATTATGCTTTTCGACCACAACGGTGGTTTGTGTGCCGTCCACCTTGAACGGTACGGGCGTGGAGTCAAGGACATACCCGTAACAGGTGTTCTGCTCAATGATTTCGTAATTTCCGTAAGGGAGCGCCTCCGGCATCATGAGCTTGCCCGTGCTGTCGGTGTAGTAAATGTCGATATCCACAGGCGTCGGGTAGTTGATATGCTGCACGATATATTCGCCGGTATCGGTATTGCGCACCTTGAAGCCAATGCCGGACGCAGGGATCACCTTGCCGGTTTCAATATCCTTTTTCAGAATCTCAATGAGCGCCTCAAAGGTGGCGTTGTTGATGAGATAGCGATAGGTTTCGCCGTCCTCTTTCACAAACACATCAAAGGCGGGCATCCATTCCTTGCCGTCCCAGCCTTTGGTCTGCTTTATGGTATAAATGCCGTAGGGCAGGTCTTTGGTTTCGGCAAATCCGAATTCATCACAAACAAGGATATCTCGCTCGGATTCCTTTGCGGCTTCGAAGCTTTCAGAGGATTTGAGGAACACCTCAAATTCCGCACCGGCTTCGGGCGTTTCGATCTGCGTTTCGCCGTCATCGCAGTGCTTAATGACAGCAATCTTGCCTTTTTGAACGGTTTCGAGAACATCCAGCGCTGTGCTGTTGTATTCTACAGTATAGAGCTTCGGTTCAGCGCCGATATGCAAAGATTCTGTGTTGAGCAGATACCCCTCGCTTGGCTCGATCTCGCGCAGGCTCCAATCATTTCCGCAGACATAGGATTTTGTGGTGAACTGTCCGCTACGGTCGGTTTCGTAAACATCCATGAGCTGCTCGCCGTTGAATACACCGTATTTTGCTCCAGCGAGAGAAGCATCGCCCTGCGGCAGTCCTTTTTCACTGTCGGATTTGGTGACGGTGAGGCTCCATTTTTTGAGGACATTGTGGAAGCTCTTGTTGGTCACCGTATTCCACTCGATGGCTGCAGTCTGTTCGGGAGGCACGACATATTTGATATCGGTATCCACCTCTTCGAGAATATACGGCGTGCTGCCTGAAATGAGCACATCTTTGAAGATCGCCGTACCTGATGCATCGGTTACAGCATATTCATCTACCGCAAGACCGGAAAGAGAGGTGCCGTAAAGATGAAATTTTACACCTTCAACCATGTTGTCCTCGGAGGTCTTGATCACCTTGAGGTCGCCGCGTTTGAGAACGTTGTTGAATGTTACGGTTGCCGTCTGCCCGGATACCACAGTTACTCTGCGGCTCTCCTGCGGCTCATATTTGTTTTCCGTCTGTTCGGTTACGGTATAAATTCCCGGATTGAGATTATCCACCTGAATCTGGCCTCCGTTTGCCGTCTTAACAGTTTCATCTATGCCATTGCCCTGAATGCGGAAAGGAATCCCATCAACCTTGCCGTCCTCGGAGGTTTTTACGATTTTTGCCGAGCCATAGGATACCTTGATATTGAGATAACCTTTTACAGGATCGTTGACCTCCTGTGCGTAGGTGACGGTATCCTGCAGCTCTCCGTTCGGGCCGTAAACACCATCCGTCCAAGTGATGACGCCGCGCCTTTGCGAATTTTTCTTTTCTGCGGTAATCGTGACGGTACTGCTCGGCGCTTTGTCGGCGGTGATCGTCAGCTTATTTCCATTTACGGAAAAATGAATTCCCGAAACACTTGCAGAAAAAGAGTAACTCCCAAGCACATTGTTTTTGTCGGTGAGCGTGGCTGTGTACTTTTCGCCGTCCCATTCCAGTTCGATATTCTGCGCTTTACCTGTGGATTTGGAGAAGAAGCTCGGTACTTTGGAATGGGTCTGCACGCTTGCCGCAATGAAATTGTAGTAGCTCATAATCTTACTGCGTAAAGGATGGTTTGTGCTGATCTGATCGAGAATAGCGTCTTTGCTGCCGGTGCTGACCTTATTAAAGTCTGCGTCACGCTCGCCAACCACGGTTTCCCAAATTAAAAGCTGCGTGGCGACAGCGTGAGCCAGCTTGTCGCCGCCCTCATTTTGCGAACGCCAAGAGGTCGAAATCGTCCCCGTGTAGCCATATTGCATGATTCTGCCAATAAACAATTTTATATCATCGGGGGAAATGGTTTTGTTGTAGGACGAGGGATAATTATCCCAAAAGTTTTCACCTTTTTTGGTGAAACGATCACCTGTTTTCAGAGGGACGCCAATCTCAATACAGTAACAGATGTTACCGTTATACGAACCCATAGCATAAACAGAGGTGTAGCGGGACGTGTCGGTTGCCCAGCCGTTCATAAATTCATGGCTGCCGTGTCCCCATTCGCCGCTATAGTTGTCATCCCCGTCACGGGGGAACGACACAAGATATACCTCATCGGTTTCTTCTGCGGCGTAGGCGGTCGTACCAAAGCCCGCAAAGGTGGTAACGCACATCAGCGCCGCAAGAAACAGCGACATTATTTTTTTGACTTTTTTCGTTTTCACTTGAAAACCTCCTTGAAATGAAAAAACGCACCGTGGTTTTTACACAGTGCGTTTATATTGAAATATTCAGTTTTGATTTTGGTTTAGGCGTAGCCGATATATAAATCGTAGCTCCCATCGGAGCGTTCCTCCGCCCATATCCAGACATCGGTAATATCCTCGTCACGGCTGTACCGGTTTAAGCGGCTTTCGATATCCCGCTGCAGGCAGGAGCTGTGCGCACCTGCTGTGATTGGATTGTCCCAGCAGTCAACCGCCGAGCTTTCCAGCCGCAGCCCAATGCTCACAGCGTAGGTTTTCGCATAGTCGATCCAAGTCTGAATGTTAAAATCGGGAACAGTGGGTTCTTCGGGCGGTGCAGTTTCCTGCGGCGGCTCTTCCGCCGGGGGTTGTGTCGGCGCAGGTTTTGTCTTTTGCGTTTCCAACTCTTTCGGCGGCGGTGTGGATGAGGCAGAATTTGTTTTTTCTTCTGTCTGTGCAGGCTGTTTTGGTTCGGCGACATATTCTGTGCCGGACGGTTTTACCGGGGTTTCTGTTTCTTCTGCCTGCAGCCGAGTTTCGGGTATGCTGTCTGTCGGATTCTCTGATTCTGCCGGAGCAGACGGACCGGCAGGAATCTCATTGTTTGGTTCGGCAGCCGATGTTACATCTGCCGAAGTGTCGACCGAGGATGGATTGTCGGTTATCGTCAGCGGCGGTTCTTGCTTACCGCACCCTGCAAGGTTGATGAGCGTCAGACCTGCGAGGAGGAGCGCGTATCGTTTCATTTTTATCATACGGATCACCTCTGACTATAAGGATACGGAAAAAAGCCTGAAAGTCCAGCGAGAATCGGCTGTTTTTTGAAAAAATCACATTCTCTGCTCAAAAACCGGGGCTTCATCTTCCTCCTGATCTTCCAAGCCCTGCGATTCATCTTCCTCCATTTGAAGCCGCTGTTCGTAGACTTCCAAAACCGCATCGCTGACAGCATTGCGGGAGGTTTCATTCAGAGCAAACGCCACATCCGAATATTGCATATTGCCGTTTCGGTCTTTGTAGGAACGGTACGGCATTCTTGCAAACAGACCGTTTTTGCTGTCCATAACGGCGATATCCCTGATCACATACTCGCCGCCGAGGATTACGCTGGCGTATGCCTTGATGCGGTTGTCTTTTCCGATAAAACGGTCAATTTGTGCTTTTACTTTCATTTGGGATCACCCTTTCCATTATAAAGAGAAAAAATAGAAGCCCATATTGGACTGTACTTCTTCCGGTGAGATATCTTCGATTTCCTTAAAGCGCTGCATATATTTCTGCATTTCTTCATATGTGAGAGAACGGAAATTTTCGCCGTCTTCGCCCACTACGAAAAACGGACCGGCAATCACATCACCGTTTAAGCGGCGGTTGCCGTCCATACCGTTGAGTTTTGATTCCTCATTGCAGACGAGCAGCGTGCCGTCACCATTGCTAATGACCTCAATCAAGCCGCCGACTGTTTCCTGTAAATCATCAAGCTGGTCGGTAATAAACAGCTCATGGGGAGACTCGTGCGGCTCTACCATAAGGACACGAAGCATTTTAGGCATTCTTCTCACCGCCCTGCTTTTCTGCCCATTTAACCGATAAATGAATGAGGGCGGCTCGCTGTTCATCGGTGGAGAGACCGTCAAGAAACTGCAGCAGCGTGATGCCGTCCGACTGCTTGTTGACAGCAGGCCGTGTTCCTTTGCAGTTATCGCAGATTTTCTCTCGTCTGACCATAATGGTTCGATCATCCTGCTCGGTAAAGGACAGTACATCGTTATACTGAAAGCCGGCACGCCTGCGAATTTCATAGGGAATCGTAATTCTTCCTCGTTTTCCGAGAATACGGTACAGTTTACTCATCTCCATCATCCTCTCCGAAGCATTCGTTCATTTGCTCTTTCAGGCATTCGCCGCAGCAGGGACAGCAGTAAGGACAGCCTTCGCAGTCATCGTTATATGCTTCACAGAAGTCATCTCCCGGCGCTTTCTGAATAACGATGCGGCTGCCGTCTGCAAATGCTTCCACCGTTACGCCGGGAGTAATTCCCACAGCATTCAGTGCCTCTGCAGGTACGGGGATCATTTCAAATTCATATCGTTCCATTATAAATTATCCTTTCATTTAAAATTTCCTGCGTGTCAAGTTCGTTAAACAGCGTAAGCTGAATACAGGATCGGGCAAGCTCGGTGGTGTCGTAATTGGAGATCAAGAGTTCGGGGTACTGCTTTCCGTTATCGTACCGCTGTGCGATATTGGAAAGCCTTGTCGTTCCCTCAATCACGATGCCGGGGCGAGTATACAATTCTCGGATAAATTCACAGTCGTTATAGGAAAGCAGGAATTTTCCTTTTATAGAGAACAGTGCTTCGGCAAGTCCCTGATGGTCAAAACCGTCGGCAGACACCGCTTCATAGTACTGATCTGCCTGATAATACGGCGGATCGCAGTAGAAGAAGCTCTCCGGCCGGTCATATTGTGAAATGAGCTTTACGCAGTCCTTGTTCTCAACAATGACCTTCTGCAGCCTTCCCGCCGCAGCTTCTATCAGAGGGAAATTGTTCCACATGGCGTGCAGCTGGCTGCCGAAGGTGGAGGTTCCGGCTGCGTAGCTGTATCGGATCAGCGCATAGTAATAAGCGGCTCTGCGCACATCGGGCAAAACTGCCTGCGAATGAAGCATTTGCTTCATATATTCAAAATCAAGGCGGGAGTTGAGCAGATACCGCAGTTCGCCGCAGAGTTTTTCCGGCTGCTCCCGCACACACCGGTACAGATTGACAAGGTTTCCGTTGAAATCATTGAACACTTCAAAATCGTTTCCGGGCGGTTTGTGAAACAGCACCCAGCCCGCGCCTCCGAACACTTCGATATATCTCTTGTAGTCCAGCGGAAAACGGGCGAGAATTTCGTCCCGAAGGGCTTTCTTACCGCCTACCCAAGCCATAAAGCTGTTAATTGCTGATCACCTCCTTTGCGGAGGCGTCTGCGTGTATGAATTTCCGCAGAAAACAAACGAGGCCGTTTTCCATGTACGGAATTCCATACACGCAAAACGACCTCGTTTTTTAATCTCGATTATTCAGTTTTTTATTGAGCCTGTAGATTTTTTGCTCGTATTCGGTGATGCGGTTTACCTGCACACAGCACAAAATCACTGCGGCAATACAACCGCCGAGCAAAAGACCGATCAAAAAGTTCAGCATAGATTCATCACCTCGCTTTCCTGTTCATAGTAAATTTCTTTGATTTTCTGCCCGATAGCAGAAATGACGGGAACGCTAACTGCATTGCCCGCCATTTTGTATAGCCGACCGTCTGAGAGACCTGTTGCGGCTGCTTTATTAAATTGTTCATCAGTGAAGCCCTGCAGGCGCCAGCATTCAATCGGCATGAGCTTTCGGATTCTGCCTTTGTGCCACACGCCGTGCCGATCCTGTACCGTGATAGTGAACATCGGCTCATTGGGTTCTTTGACTCTGCGCCCTTGCTGCCTGACTTTTTCCCTGTCGGGTGTGAGGATCGCTCTCGGCTCATCCGTCACAAGAACGGCTGAATGCTCGCCTCTGCGATTGCTGACTCCGCTGTCCTGTCTTGCCGTAATGCATCGGGCGGTATCGGTGATGATGGGATTGGAATTCATATCAATAAAATACAATCCTGTTTTGCCGCCCCAGCCGCCGCTGCCTGCACACTGCGTACAGGCTACTCCGTTTGTTTCATAGACTCTTTGTCCCTGCGGGCCTGAGATAAGTTCTTTAAGATTTTCCGCATTGCCGCAGGTGAGAGGAAATATCCGTCCGGTACCTCGTCCTCCAAGACTTGCGACAATGTACAGCCGCCGTCTTTGCTGCGGGACTCCGAAATTTGCGCTGTTATGCACACACCATTCGAGATCATACCCCAGCTCAGTAAGCGTGGAGAAGATGGTGTCAAGCGTCCTGCCGCCGTCATGCGATAACAAGCCGGGGACATTTTCCAAGAGAAGATATGCAGGCCGTTTCGCCTCAGCGATTCTGGCAACCTCAAAGAAGAGAGTTCCTCTTGTATCGTCTGCAAATCCGAGCCGTTTTCCAGCAACCGAGAAGCTTTGGCATGGAAATCCCGCACAGATGAGATCGATGTCGGGCAGGTCATTTGGGTTGATAGTTCTTGCATCTTCAAAATACAGTTCTCCTTTTGGATTGTAGATAGCGTTGTACGCCTGATTTACATATTTATCTATCTCGCAGTGACCGATACATTTGTAGCCGCCGACCGCTTCCAGTCCTGAGCGGAAACCGCCGATCCCTGCAAACATATCAAAAAATTGAATTGCCATAGGGCGTCGTGTCCTTTGTTTTCACATCATCCTTTCCTTACTGCATTTTCATGCTGAAGTCCTCCGACTCTGCCATTTTCTGTTCTTCTGCCAATTCCTCAGAGGTTAATTTTCGGAAACTGTCCTCGCCGGGGACGATACCAAGTTGTCTCCCGTTATCAAAATAGCAGTGCAGTGTTCCCATATCATCAACTGCCATGACTGTTCCTCTTGTATTTGGTTCGACAGGGTGCGGATCATCGCCCATCTGTAAAAGCATGATGCGTGTGCCGGGCGGATAGTTATCCTTCATACGCTGTGCAAAGCGCCGTTCTGCTTCAAATTTGTTCATCTCATTCCATCTCCATTCCAAATAATTCTTCCGGCGACCAAGTAAAGCTAAAATTTACTTCCTCTATATTGTCACAGTAATCTGTAAGGAAACTGCTGCCGGATTTAAGCCGTGAGGAAAACTGCTGAATATCCGAATAGGATGCTTCGCTTGGTTCTCCCTCGCCATAGAGGTAAGCATCGGCATGAACCAACACTTCTGTTTCTTCATCGATATATTTTAGAAAGTCATCGAATTCATCCCAATCCTCCAAATCATCGTATTCTCTCGGAATTCCTCCAACGAGAAAACTTACTGCGTCATTTCCTGCCGTTACAGTTACCTGAGAAAAGAGTAAGGCCATATCTCACATTCCTCCAATCTGCTGTTATTCGAAGCTATGATTTTCAGACATAACGCACCTCCGTATTATTTAAGACTGCAGTACCAAAGCGGGCGATAGCTGCTGCCTGCACAATCAGACGGAAGGCGTTGTCGGAGACGATGCCGTTGTCCGCCAGTTCGCATAGCGATATCTGTTTTTCACCGGTCTGTAATTCCTTGACGGCTTTCCATAGAGCATAGCTGTCGGTGGATACATCTCCGAGATGAACGCCTTTTAAATTAATCTTGCCGTTACTTGTCAGGAACGGTTTCGTTTTTTGCCACAGGGATTTGTCGGCAGTCAGCAGATACAAAACGGCGAGAGCCTTTTTGCTGGGCTTTCGCAAATTGAATCGCTCGGTTTCAAAAATCTGCTTGTGCCTGTTGCTTTGAAATATCATGTTTGCATCATCCTTTCGATGGTATATTTGTGACAGGCGTTTTTGGAATGCTGTATTGTGGGTATCTTTGAAAACAGCTTTTACCGCATCGCCAATAGTAGCTGCGCCGCATCCAAGCCGGATATCCAACATAGGACAGTGCGTCAAGGTGCATCCATTCTTTTTTCTGTAGTAGAGACAAAGTCTGCAATCGCAGTCTTTCTTGGTGTATTGATACAATCTGCGAAACCGACCTCCGCCTTTCTGTATGCTATAGGGCAGTTTTTTCATGATCGCCTCAATGCTATTGAGGGTGGGGGTATCGGTAAAGTACATTTCGTCATCTCCTTTTCGTGAAATGAAAAAGCCCGAAGTCTTTTGCAAAACTTCGGGCAGTTAAACGCAAAAACGGCAGACAAGTTTTTAGTGACTTGTTTGCCGTTTGAAGCAGTTATTCTGTTGTACGGGAGTTCAAATCTATCCGCAAAGCAAAAACAGCCGTTTTATATCTACGAATATGCACCTTGAAATCCCGGCGTTTGGGCAGCAAAAAACCCCGATTTTATCGGGGTTTTTCGGGAACATATCTTTTTTATGTTCCTATTATGGCGCAGACGGTGAGATTCGAACTCACGTGCGGTTGCCCGCAAACTGATTTCGAGTCTTTTATGCAACTGTGACGGGGGTGTCCGTTTTGGGGTCGTTTCTGTAAGCCCCGTACCCGCCGAAAGCCGCTTGAAATCAGGCTTTTTCGCTCGGAAAGCCTTGCGGGACAGGCTTTTTTGAAAGTGGGTTCAAATCGGCATTTTTTCCGATTTTGGAGAGAAATGCGGGAAGATAGGAGAGAAAAATCGGGAGACGGCCATACACCGCAGAATAGAGCTTCCAACCGACGAAAATCTATTTTTGAGGTGTTACAAATGGATGTATTCCACGTTAACTGGGACAGCGTTCCCGAGGTGATGAACAAGGAGCAATTTTTCCGAATCTGCCATATCAGCAAGTCCACGGCGCTGCACCTGCTCAAAAGCGGCAAGGTGCCCTGCGAGTGGTCGGGTAAGAAAACCCGGTGCTATAAAATTCGAAAAGAGGATGTGAAAGCATACTTGGAGGAGCGGGCAATTTTTCCAGAACTCTATTCTGCGCCGAAGGGATGGTACGGCACCCACTATGTGGCGAGGCTCTCCAAGGAGCTGCCGGAGGACACGCTGCGGCAGATGCACGGCTACTATGAAAAGCTGCTGCGCAAATACCCGGATGTGGTCACGGTAAAGGATGTGGTAACCCTGACCGGCTACACCCTGACCACCGTCCACAACTGGTGCAGCCGCGGGTCACTGAAAGCCTTCCAGAAGGGGCTGAAGTTCTGCATTCCAAAGATCTTTCTCGTTGACTTCTTCTGCTCTCTGACCTTTCGCTCCATTACCCGTAAAAGTCTTTGGCATATCCAGACGCTGAATGAATTCAGCAGGAAGATGAAGAAATAATGTGCGATTCTGAAATTCGCACACTCGCACCTGCCTTTCGGTTTTGGTAGACTGTAACCGAAAGGCGGGTGCATTTTGCATTGCAGATCTGCGGTGGAAATTTTGAGTGGGAGGATCACATATGAAATCGCTATTTGAGCAGCAGGGCGGCACTTACACAAGGCAGGGCGACTACTGTCTGCCGGATGTTTGCTTACCGCCCGAAGAAGAACGCCCCATCGGCATTTACGGGCAGCGGCGGCGAGTTTATCTGAAGAAGCATCATCGGGTATTGTATTTCAACCTGCTGACCGCCGGGACGCTGGACGGGCACCTTGCAGACATCGAGGAGCAAGCGCAGGAACTCTTTCTTCGGCTGGTAAAACAATACGCAGACACCGAGGGCGTGACGGAGGCCTTGAAAGCCGATGACCCGATGGCGTGGGTGCGGAAGATGAACGGCATCCGACATCGGGCAAAAGAGGTCGTGATGCAGGAAATTGTATATGGGTAACGAGCAAGCGGGGGTCGATGACCTCCGCTTGTTTTGTGTGCAGAAAAGAACAATGCTGTTTTGAAACGACATTGTTCCGAACTTTGTTGACATTGTTCTTTTATTCGGGTATAATGTACTTGTGATTTTATGCGTGGAGGTATCCCCTATGGCTGAAATGATCTCGGTAAGAGAGGCAGCAGTGCGCTGGAATATAACGGAGCGGAGAGTTGCGACGCTCTGCAAGAATGGGAGAATCGCCGGTGCGAAAAAGCAGGGCAATCGTTGGCTGATCCCCGCTGATACGCAGAAGCCGGCGGATCAGCGGCTCAAGACGGGCGCTTTCCGCAAGACGGAGCGCGCGCCGAAGTTGCCCCTGCCCATCGGCGTGTCCAATTACTGCCTTGCATCGTCGGAATACTATTATATCGACAAGACGATGATGATCAAGGATTTTATCGACGAGCGTCCGATGGTGACGCTGTTCACTCGTCCCCGCCGCTTCGGCAAGACGCTGAATATGGATATGCTGCGCACTTATTTTGAAAAGAGCGACAAGGATACCTCCGTCTACTTCCGGGATAAGAAGATCTGGGCCTGCGGCCAGAAATACCGGGATTATCAGGGCAAGTACCCTGTGATCTTCCTGACCTTCAAGGATGTGAAGTTTGACACTTGGGAGGAGACCTTTGCGGCCATCCGGGATATTTTCGCAAAGGAGACCCGGCGGCACAAAGAGCTGCTGACCAGCGAAAAATGCGACGAGTATAGCAAAAAGACCTATGAAAAGCTGGCAGACGGCAAGGTCAACGAGGTAGAGTTGGCTTCTGCACTGCTGGACCTGTCCGCTGTGCTGCACAAGCACTATGCCGTTGCGCCCATTATCATCATCGACGAGTACGACACCCCCATCCAGCAGGGCTATCAGAAGGACTATTACGACAAGGTCATCCGGTTTATGCGGAACCTGTTTTCCGGTGGGTTCAAGGATAATCAGCACCTGTCTTTCGGCTTCCTCACCGGCATTCTACGGGTGGCCAAGGAGAGCATCTTCAGCGGGATGAATAACCTGTCCATCAACTCCGTGCTGGACAACAAATACAGCGCCTACTTCGGCTTCACCGCCGACGAGGTGATGGAGATGGCGGAATACTACGGTGCTGCCGATAAGTACGACGAAATTTGCCAGTGGTACGACGGCTACCGCTTCGGCAAGACGGAAATTTTCAACCCGTGGTCGGTGGTCAACTACTTCAGCAACGAGTGCGAGCCGAGACCCTTCTGGGTCTCCACCGGCAGCAACGATATTATCGGGGAAGTGCTTGCCCAGGCGGACGAGGAGATTTATAACCGTCTGACCTCCCTGGTCAAGGGCGAGACCTTCACCACCTTCATCGACACCGGCGTGATTTATCCGCAGATCAAAAGTAATCCCTCCACCATTTACAGTTTCCTGCTGGTAACCGGCTATCTGAAGGCACTGAAAACCACGCCCTCCTTCAGCGGCGATTTTATGTGCGAGGTCTCCCTGCCCAACCGGGAAATTTCTCTGGTGTATAACAAGGAGATTTTGCAGCGGCTGGAGAATCTGATCCCGCCGTCCACGGCGATTTCCGTTCAGGAGGCCATCTTCTCCGGCGATAACGCACGGCTGAAAGCGCAGATACAGACGCTGCTGACCCAGTCGGTCAGCTCCTTCGATACTGCCGGGGAGAACTTCTACCACGGCTTTATGCTGGGGCTGTGCGCCCTGCTGGGCGGCGCTTTCGTGACCTCCAACCGGGAATCCGGCGACGGGCGCTATGACATTCAGCTGAAGCCCACGAAAAAGGAACTTCCGGGCATCCTGATCGAGCTGAAAGCGGAGAAAAATTGCAGCGACGAAAAGCTGAAAAAGCTGTCCGAGACGGCCTTGCAGCAGATCAACGATAAGAAATACGAGACCGAGCTGACGACAGCCGGGGTCAGGACGATTTATAAATACGGCGTGGCCTTCAGCGGCAAAAAGGTTGAAGTGGCAGTAGGGTGAGGAGTGAGAATTCCAAAGTATCAAATTGATACTTTGGCGAAATCCCAAAGTGCCAGCACGGTGGTTCCAAAGTGCCAAATTGGCACTTTGGAGATGTGCTTATATCAAATGCTAAATGAATTAACAAAAATCGAAGGAGACTGCTTATGAAATCAAATTTTGATTTTCTGAATCGATACTGGCCTGCATTGGCACAGATCGGCGCAACCGCAGAAACCTATGTCTATTCTGATCCCAATGCCAGTATCTATAAACTCGGAATGTTTGCCGAGCGCTTAGTGCAGGAGATCCTTGTCTTTGAGCACATTGCGGAGCCGGCTGTTGAAAACACCCACGCAAATCGAATTCGCATTTTGAAGCGGGCCGGTTTATTGCCGCACGAAATTGACAACACGCTATATGTTCTTCGCAAGACAAGAAACTCGGCAGTACATATAGGTACGGACTCCGTGGACGAAGCAAAGACATTGCTATCCTTGACATACAATCTTGCTGTTTGGTTTATGGAGACATATGGAGACTGGGGATATATTGCGCCTGAGTTCGTTATGCCGAGCGAGACCACACACGAAGATTTGGAATCCGTTATTGCCGAGCAGGAAAGGAAAATCGAGGAATTGACGAAGCAACTGGCCGTGGTCAAGACCGCCGCTTCGGGCAAAACGCAGAAGGAGCGCGCAAGGCGGTCAGAATCTGTCTCCGCTATGATGAATTGGAATGAGGCGCAGACCAGATGCTTGATTGACGAGCAGCTTCGTCTTTCTGGTTGGGAAGCTGATACGCAGAACCTGTGCTACAGCAAAGGAACGCGTCCTGTAAAGGAGAGAAATATTGCCATCAGCGAATGGCCTACCAATTCGGCCTTTTACAAAAACGGGTATGCGGATTATGCATTCTTCATTGGCGAGAAGCTCGTAGCATTGATGGATGCAAAAAAGATGTCGGAAGATGTGGCATCTACCATCGATGTGCAGGTAAAGGACTATGCTGCACATATTAAGCCGGAGGATATTCCACATACGGTTGGAAACTGGAATGGTTATCAGGTCCCCTTCCTCTTTGCTTCAAATGGCAGGGCATATTTAGAGCAGCTGCGGACGAAGTCTGGTATTTGGTTTTTGGATGTCCGGGAACAGGAAAATCAACCGTATCCTATTCGGAACTGGTTTAGCCCAAGTGACCTGATGGAAAAACTTGGTCAGAATACAGCGGCGGCCAATCAGGCGCTGGCTGCAGCAGATAATTCGTTTATGACAGATCCTAATGGGTTGAATCTGCGCGACTACCAGATTAAGGCCATTGATAAGGCAACAGAGGCGATCGTTGACGGCAAGAGGACAGCGCTGCTTGCAATGGCAACAGGAACAGGCAAAACCCGTACTGTTCTGGGACTTATCTACAAGATGCTGGAATCCAAGCGTTTCCGTCGTATTCTTTTCCTTGTGGATCGAGTGTCCCTCGGTGAGCAGGCAATGGACACCTTCAAAGATGTCAAGCTGAAGGAACTGCTGACGCTGGACAAAATATATGAGATCAAAGCGATCGATGACAACATCATCAATCTGGAAACCAAGGTCAGCATTTCAACGGTGCAGGGGCTTTTGAAACGCACGATTCTGGCAGAAGAACCGGATTTGATGCCCGGTGCATTTGATTTGATTATTGTGGACGAAGCCCACCGAGGCTATATTCTTGACCGTGAAATGACGGAAGAAGAAATCCTCTACGATAATCAAGATGATTATATGAGCAAGTACAAGCAGGTTATCGAGTATTTCGATGCGGTGAAAGTTGCCTTGACTGCTACGCCCGCCCTGCACACGACCGAGATTTTCGGGGAGCCGGTCTATACCTACAGTTACCGTGAGGCGGTTATCGATGGCTGGCTGGTGGATCACGATCCTCCGTATCTGATTAATACGGATTTCATTGAAAATGACGCACAGTTCAAGAAGGGTGAAACCTTGGCGCAATATGACCCCAACACCAATGAACTTTTGAACGGTGCAGTTTTGGACGATGAAATGGATTTCGATGTGTCGGAGTTCAACCGCAAAATTGTTCTGCCGGATCATACCCACAAGGTGCTGGAAGAAGTTTCGACCTACCTGAATCCGGAAAGTGGAGAAAAGACGCTGATTTTTGCGGTGAATGATGCACACGCTGACCGTATTGTGGATACGCTCCGAGAGATTTACAAGCCCTATGGCATTTCCAATGATGCCATTATGAAAATCACGGGCAAAACTGCCGGCGGCAACAAAAAGAAGATTTTGCAGGTGATCAAGCAGTTCAAGAACAACCAGTACCCCAACATTGCCGTAACAGTCGACCTGCTGACTACCGGAATCGATGTGCCGGCCATTTGTAATTTGGTGTTTATGCGCAAGATCAACAGCCGGATCCTCTTTGAGCAGATGCTGGGACGCGCTACTCGCCTTTGCCCGGAAATCGGAAAGACGCACTTCAATATCTTCGATGCAGTTCGCGTGTACGAGGACTTAGACGACACTTCCAATATGAAGTCAGTCTCCGTCAGCAAATCAATGGCTGAATTGTTGGAGGATTTGTTCCGTCCGGGTGAGGTCAGCAAGCAGCCTGTCAAAGATCGCATTTTGGCAAGATTGCAGCGCAAGAGCAACAATCTGACCGATGAGCAAAAGTATGATGTATCCGAGCGTTTAGGCGGAAAAACAATTCGAGAATATGCGAAGGAATTGAAAAGCTGTACAGAAAACGCCTTTGTGCAGCGCTGCCGGGAGGATAAGGATTTTCTGCTTTGGTTTGACAACCTGAAGGGTAAGAAGCGCGGACATTACTATTCCGAAAAGGAAGATACCCTTTTGGAAACGACCCGCGGCTATGGTGACACGGAAAAACCGCAGGATTATCTGGACTCTTTTGTGGCCTATGTCAATGAGAACAAAGACCGTATCGAAGCGATCCGCATAGCCTGCACCCGCCCCAGCGATATGACCCGGGCGCAGCTTCGGGAGTTAAAGCTGGAACTGGATAAGGAGAATTTCACCGAGAGCAGCTTGAATGAAGCGGCCAGTGCGGTGAGCAATGAACGGATCGTGGCAGACATTATCGCCTTTGTCCGTCGGGCTGTACTTAAAACGCCGCTTGTAAACCACGATGACCGTGTGAAAATGGCTTTTTCTAAGCTGATCTCGGCGCATCACTTTAACAAAATGCAGCTGGATATGCTGGAAAAGATCAAGGTATATATGCTTCACGAGAGCATCCTCAATACCGAGACCTTTGAGGCACCGGCGTTCAAGATGGATGGCGGTTTCGCACGCTTTAACAAGAAGTTTGGCGGGCAGCTTGCGGAGATCATCCGCGAGATCAACACTTATATTTACGAAGGAGCAGCTTAAATGAGCACGCAAGATATTGTACAGAAACTTTGGAACCTCTGCAATGTGCTGCGGGATGACGGTATTACTTATCACCAGTATGTGACAGAGCTGACCTACATTCTGTTTTTGAAAATGGCCGATGAGACCGGTGCAGATAAGGATATTCCCGAAGCGTATCGTTGGGGCTCTTTGGCCAGCCGTTCCGGCATTGACCTGAAAAAGCACTACTATACGCTGCTCAGCAAGCTGGGCGAAGAATCCGTTGGCCGCGTGGCGCAGATTTACGCCAACGCATCCTCCAGCATCGAGGAGCCGAAAAACCTCGAAAAAATCATCACGGAGATTGATAAGCTGGACTGGTATGAGGCCAAAGAGGAAGGTCTGGGCGACCTGTATGAAGGGCTCTTAGAGAAGAACGCCAACGAGAAGAAGTCCGGTGCCGGTCAGTACTTTACCCCTCGTGTGCTGATCGATGTGATGACGGAGCTCATCAAACCCCAGCTGGGCGACAAGTGCTTTGACCCGGCCTGCGGTACTTTTGGCTTTATGATTGCAGCCAACCGCTATGTCAATGCGAATAACGATATGTATGCACTCTCTGACCGTCAGGCAGATTTCCAGCAGAACAAAGCATTCAACGGTGTGGAGCTGGTGCACGAAACCCATCGCTTGGCATTGATGAATGCCTATCTGCACAATATGAATGCCAATATCACATTGGGGGATTCTCTCGCACAAAGCGCCAAGGGATTGAAAGATTTTGATGTCATTCTGACCAATCCGCCCTTTGGCACGAAAAAGGGCGGTGAGCGTGCCACACGGGATGACATCTCTTTCCAGACCTCCAACAAGCAGCTGAACTTCTTGCAGGTGATCTATCGCAGCCTGAAGGCGGACGGCAAGGCCCGTTGCGCCGTGGTGCTGCCGGATAATGTGTTGTTTGCTGCCGGTGACGGTGCCAGCGTGCGCCGGGAACTGATGAATTTCTGCAATCTGCATACCATTCTGCGCCTGCCTACCGGCATTTTCTATGCACAGGGCGTCAAGACCAATGTGATGTTCTTTACCCGCGGGACAACCGAGCAGGATAACACCACCGAGGTTGCATTCTACGATATGCGCACCAATATGGACAGCTTTGGTAAGACCCGGCAGCTGCGCAAGAGCGATTTCGCCGAGTTTGTGGCAGGGTATGAAGACCCGTCCAAGCGCACCGACGAGCGCTGGAGCAGATTCACTCGTGAGGAGATCGCCAAGAATCCGGATGATAGTCTTGACCTTGGCTTGATCCGCGACGACTCCATCGTGGATTATGACGATCTTCCTGACCCTGTAGAAAGCGGCGAGGAAGCGATTGCAAATTTAGAGGAAGCGGTCGATCTGCTGAAAAGTGTTGTGCGTGAGCTTCGTGCTCTGGCGGAGGAAAAGTGATGGCAAGAGCAAAAAAAGAAGCCGCCCTCACGCCCGAAGAGCGGTTGCAGGCGGCCTTGGTGCCGGATTGGGAGTGGCCGTATAAGCTGCCGGAGAATTGGTGTTGGACAAGAATCGGTATGGTTAGTAATTTTGAACGCGGAATTACTTTCCCGGCAGCCGCAAAAGAAGCTGCACCAACTGAGGATAATATTCCGTGCCTTCGCACAGCAAACGTGCAAGAAAATCTTGAAATTGACGATATGATATATGTCAACAGAGACTTTATGAAGGGAAATATCGCAAAACTGGTGCGTGAAAACGACATTATTATGTCTTCGGCCAATTCCAGAGAGCTTGTTGGTAAATCTTCTTTAGTAACACATATTCCTTTCCCTATGACTTTTGGCGGTTTTGTTCTTAATATAAGAGCGAAAGAAATGTCCAGTAAATATTTGTTCTATTTCTTGCGGCACGAATTCCTTGCAGGGAAATTCATCGGAGAATCTTCACAGACAACGAACATTGCAAATATCAACACAACGACGCTAGGAAACTACGAAATCCCTCTCCCGCCACTTCCCGAGCAACAGCGCATTGTAGACCGCATTGAAAGCCTGTTTGCCAAGCTGGATGAGGCCAAGGAAAAGGCACAGGCCGTGGTGGATAGCTTTGAAACCCGCAAAGCCGCTATTCTCCATAAAGCCTTCACCGGTGAACTGACTGCGAAATGGCGGGAAGAACACGGTGTGGGGATGGAGAGTTGGAAAAAAAAGAGTGTGGGTGAGCTGTGTATTTCATTAAAATACGGCACTGCAAAGAAGTCTGATGCATCTGGCAATGTGGCTGTACTTCGGATGGGTAATTTGCAGCAAGGTGAAATCGACTGGTCAGACTTGGCTTATTCGAATGATCCAGACGATATAGAAAAGTATAAGCTTTTCCCCGGAGATGTTCTTTTCAACCGAACAAATAGTGCAGCGCTTGTTGGGAAAACAGCAATCTATCGTGGTGAGCATCCAGCCATTTACGCAGGTTACCTTATTAAACTGGACTATGATCACGATAAAATAATAGGTGACTATTTGAACTATGCATTGAACACTCTTGATGCGAAAAAATACTGTAATTCGGTTAAAACGGATGGAGTGAACCAATCTAATATCAATGCAAAAAAGATTGGAGCCTATTCGTTTAATGTTCCCAGTATCCCTGAGCAGGAAAAGATAGTATCTGTAATACAGAAGTTGCTATCGAAAGAACAACAGACCAAAGAAGCCGCCGAAATAGTCCTTGACCAGATCGAACTGATGAAAAAATCCATTCTCGCCCGTGCCTTTCGCGGTGAACTTGGTACGAATGACCCAAGCGAGGAGAGCACGGTGGAATTGCTGAAGAGAGTGTTATAAAATTACATACTAATGCGAGGTGTTTTTATGAAATTATTATCCGCCCAATTAGGAATCTTTTCCGAAGATTCTATTAGTCGTCCAGATTTGCTATTCAGTGAGGTTAACGAAAAACTCGGCGGAATAGTCGATGATATGCCGACAATCCTAAACCTTCCATCCGATCTTCCTGCAGACATTCCAGTTGTGCAGGCAAAGTCTTCCGATGGTCGGATTAATATTAATGTATCAAGATCTCGAATTGATTTGATTGTTCACTTCATTTTTGAAAGCAACGCATCCCCTATAGAATCTTTGAACTCTCAAAAAAGTGTCATTCAAAAGTTTTACAAAGCTGTCCTAAATACAATTATAGCAAAAAGAACGGGATTTATTCTGACGATGTTTGAACCAAATGGCAATAATGTTAAGCCAATATTTGAAAAGTATTTTTCTGAGAAATTTACATCAAAATTTGTCGAAGCATCTATGAGGGTCAATAGGCAGAATATGCGGAAATCTGTTGTATACAATAATATTCGTTCGATCGAATCCGCGACTATTACTGTAGGAACAGAAAATATATCGGGAGTGCTGTTTCAATTCGATATAAATAATGTTCCTGAAGAAGGAAAAAAGATCAATGAAGATACTGTTTCTTATGTAGTTGCTCAAGGAACTGCCATTCTATCTCCTGAATCTGTAAAGGAGATGATTTAATGTCAGAATACCAAATGGCAAAAACAGAAACTGCAACCCAAGGTTCTATTCCATTTGTTGCTAATTGCGATAGTTGCCCCAGAGTTAACGCTTCTTACAGTAGCACTACAGTGGGCACATCAAACGCCGATACCTTGATCAGTACAATAGGACAACTTCACGATCTACAGCGGGAAGTACGAGAGCTACAGGCGGCAAGCAAAAAAACATTGTCATTTTATGACTCAACATCAAAGCTAAATAAAACAGTTCAAATAGTCATCATCATTTTGATGGTTATCCCTGTTATACAACTGCTTTTATGTGCTGGTGTAGTGTATTCTCTTGGAATTGAAGACGAGTTACCGGGACTGATAAATTGGATCTTGGGCAGTGTAAGTATATTATCTATTTTAGAGCTAATTGTTGGAGGGATTAAACTATACCTTTACGAAAAGAGAATGGACGAGCTTGAAAAGAAAATAGATGCAATGTCCAACACGAAAGACATATAATTGCGTGGAATAGCACATATATGAAATGAGCGTCTGCTTCTGCAAAGAGGCAGGCGCTCATTTTTTAACCTGCCAATAAAAAAATCTGAAAATCAGAGGGAAGATTCGAAAAAAATCGGCAAAGAGAAAGTGCAAGGAGAAATCCTCAAAACCGAAGAAAAATTATCGAAAACACCCCTTTAAAAGCCACCCTTTTTTGAGAGTAAGTGAAGGGCGTTTTAAAGTTATTCAATTCATTTTGCCAAAGCTGCAAAAATTTTTTTAAAACCCATTTGTTATTTGCCCGAAAAGTTCCCAGTTGATTAGTGAGGGGGTTGAAAAACAGCCCTTCTCGCTGGCTACCTATTGAGGGGACTCTCTCCCTTTGCACCTTGAAAATTGAATCGCCGCCTCCAAAGGATATGCTTCCGGTAAGTGACGCCACGACTTCCCGATAATTCAGGGCTCCCACAAAATCGAAGATTTTGTGGGAAGAGGAGCAGCAGTGAAACGAATGAGCTTTCGC